>Ga0315282_10000685_pt1 | contig 66656 bp, 71 predicted proteins | sample YL17G07_20_MG_FD_203693 | JGI IMG/M metagenome (GOLD analysis project Ga0315282, IMG submission 203693) | Sediment microbial communities from Yellowstone Lake, YNP, Wyoming, USA - YL17G07_20 | ecosystem: Environmental > Aquatic > Freshwater > Lake > Sediment | place: USA: Wyoming | collected...
TTTCCATCGCCATCATCATTGACCTACTCCCTATGGCGACTCCGGAACCTGATGCGGAGTCGCTCGCGGCGAAGGGCCAGCCCTTGAGAACCCGTCACTATTCAGTCAACGTCGTCAGAGTAATCATAAACCCACTCAGACTGATTTTAAATGGAGCCTGTAGTCTAGAGCTTGAGCAGTTTGCTAATGTTGTCCCTTGATATCTTCCTAAAGGCTTCCTTGCTTATTCTTCCCTGTTCAGCGAGGCCTTTAAGGTATCCTACTATCGGAACGTTCTGGTTCACGTTGCATATGTCTGTCCCAAACAGGAGTTTCCCCTGGAACTCCTCCAAGAACTTTGGCCCGTATTCTGGGTCTCTGCTTATCGCATTGTAGCCGCTCTCTGCCGAAAGGTCTCCGTAAAGGTTGTCGTACTTTGACATCAGCTCTGGCACGCGCCCAGGTCTTCTTATTGGGCCCTTGGGATAACCTCCCCTCGTTGAGGGGTCAACCTCGCCGCTTATTTCAGCCCAGAAGGCCATCGCATGGCCTATGAAGATCGTTTCTGGTAAGCTAGAAAGTGCCCTCTCGAGCCTTGGTAGGCCTACGTCGTCGGCAAGCCCGTAGACCCCGCCTATCTGAACAGCCATGTGGAAGAGGACTGGAAAACCCATCTCGCCGCATTGTTTGCACAAGTTCAACACCCTTGGCTCGTCAAGCTGCAGGTTCGCCGTAACTTCACCGAGGCCCTTGCACCCAGCGTCCTTGTACTCCGACAGAACCCACCCGAAGTCTGTATTTGGTGAGTTGCCTGAGCATCTTGGATCGAGATTGCAGAAGGGAATGAGCCTGTTTGGGAACTTTGCGTATAGCTGAAGAACGTTCTCCGTAGGGTAGTAGAAAAACCCTCCCTCCGGGCTTGCGATAGGTAGCACGACAGCTCTTTCAATCCCAAGCTCATCCATCCTTCTAAGTAGTTCCTCAACGGTCATTGGAGGTTGATCCTTGACCTCAGGCCTAAGCACATGCGTGTGGACATCGATGAATGCAGAGCTAGGCATAGTATATCGTTTCCCTTCGTCGCTTCAGCGAAAGATGGCATTTAAATGTATGCTGCTGCCGAACATCAAAAAGGCATGGAGATCGAGTTAGATTCATCAACGAAGCTGGGATCATGCTAACCAAGTCGCAAAGACCGGGTAGGTTTTTCCATCTCAACCAAAGGTTATGCGCTCTAGATGATCAAGCCTAGAATGGATAGAAGAATCTTATGAAGAGGATCGCTCCGCCGACTATCGTGATTATGATGAGGCCGATTATGAAGCCTATGGCCGCCGGTATGCCCGTTCCCTCATAGAGCTTGCTCCCCCCGACTCGGAGGGTTATCGTCTTCAGCACCCAAGCCGCCAGCGTCATGGTCCAGATGCCCTCTATGAGCGCGTGCCCATCCGTGGCAAGGAGGAAGCCTATCGGCTCGAGCGGGAACCACGCGAACCTCGCGTGCAGGAAGCTCAGGGCTCCGGCGAAGGCAATTCCGGCGATCATTTGGGGCCACCACGGCTCATGTGCGGGCCATCTGGCTATGGCGTCCGGCGTGACCCCTTCATATTTCGAATACCATACGCCAGTTATCCACGGCATCTTCGTGGTCCCGAACGTGTAGAAGCCCCAGATAGCTCCTATGAGCGAGAGAAGAGGCGCCAAGATGGAGATAAAGAGCATGATTTTGAGCACGCTCTTGGTGGATACCTTATTTACGCTGGCCATCTGGTAGGAGGCGAGGGATGAGACGAGCGGGAAACTGACGCTTGCCGTTATCGGCTCACATGATATGCTCTGCGAGAGACTCATCGCGACAAACCACTCGCTGTTTGGGTTAGCGCCGCCATTAAGCAGCACCTTCATCGGCCCATAGTAGTAGCTCGTGCCCTCAGGCACCACGAAGCCGACCAAGGAGTAGGCCCGAGCTCCGACCAAGCTGGTTATCACATTCGTTATGATGAAGAGTAAGGCCGCTGGAAAACCCACTTCGTTCATCATGATGAGAGCTATGAGCAGAACCGTAGATCCGCCAATCATGAGGTAAGCGTTCCTGTAGGACGTCGGCTCCGTCTTGTCGAACTCCATGAGCTTGTCCTTGCCGATCTTACCGATTGCGGCGTTGAACGTCTCCGCCAGGTACCTCCAATTCAGGATGATATAGCCGATGAAGATACCCGTGGCCACGCCCGCGCTGGAGAAGACATTCCACTTGAACGGCTCCCCGACCCTATAACCCGTAGTGCCACACCAGACCCGGCCGCAGCCGGAATAATCCGTTATGCCCGTGTAGTAGCCCATCGTGAACGCTACCTGCATGAGTATCGCGAATGTAAGGTACCAGAACCAAGCGCCGAAGAGGATGTTGAGCGGGGCCAGGTAGAAGATCGCGCCAACGGCCGGATCCTTGTTGAGTTGGGGTTGATTCATGTAAAATTGAGCCAAGATGGAAGACTGGATAACGGCATTGATCGGTTTTCTTGGCGTAATTTTAGGAACAGGCATCCAAGAATACAGACAGTGGAGGGAGCGTAAAGAAGAATACCAACGCATGGTTTTCCTCAAACGGCTTGACGCGCATCAGAAAGCATTTGAATGGTGCCACATCTTAAATCGTGAGCTAAATGGTGGTAATCCAGATAAGATAGAACCAAGATACACGATGTCGCCAATAAGTTTAGGGAATGGTTGGATGCTAATTGTCTTTACCTTGATCCAAAATCCCCGAATGTAATCGTTCCATTAACCAACTATGCTCAAAGGAACTTTGATGTCTATGATTATCTGAACAAAGCATTGAAATCTATCGTAGAAGGAATCGGTGTTGAATATTTACCCAAGGAACTACGCGAAGCGAGCGTTCCATAGTTCCATGGCAATATCTCAGCTTCGATTCAAGGCGTATACATCGAATAGGGCGAATTATTAGCCGCGCTTTGTGAAGGGGGCTGAACTACTCTAAAGCTTAAAGGGCGATCAACTGCGTGACAATTCCCTCTCTCATTAGCACGTGCAGGAGTTTAAATGAATGTTGAACATTCATTAAACATATTTTCTATTGGATATCGCCCTAGGCCTCGCACTTGACCGCAATGGCATCGCTCTCCATCGCAAAAACACCGCACTCTTCCGCCTAGTAGCGGCGGGTCTTGGCCCAGCTAGCCGCAAAGTATCAGGCGGAACAGATGCCCACTCCCTTGATTGGAACCATATCAAGGATATTCTTTGGAAAGCGTTTCTGGAATGCCATTAAAAGGATCTCATTGCTAGGCATGACCCGCTTTCCACAGTATTCGTATTTTCTACAATACGCTCCGCAAGCGTAACGTTACTTAAAGAAGCATGGTGAATTTCCACTTATAAGTCTTTTCCAAAAGTAAGCGCGGGGATAAAAATCAGTTACTCTAGTAATCTGTAACTATATGTTCAGGTTGGATGTCAAAGTATGCAGTAGCTATCTAGTGCCAAAACAAGTGGAACTGCTTATTGAGTGGAGAGCATGGCAGGCCGAAAGGTACATGGAGGACAGGGACGAGTTCTTCTGCAAACATGAAGGAGGAGAGTGGAGGCTTGAGAGAGGCCATGTCGAGAAAAATGTAACTATACTGAAATTAACGATTCAACCGGGCGAGACCACGGTATGTATGAACGCCAGTTACAATTATGACACCCTTCAGCGTTACATTATGTCGCTGCGTGGCATTCGCTTCGTGGAAGCATCTATCGAGGGCTTTAGCGAGGAAAATAGGAATATCTGGTGCCTAAAACTCACGGATGGTAAAGTTGCTGAAGATAGGAAAATCAAGTTAATGATAGTCACTCGGGTCCATCCTTACGAGACCGCCAGTTCGTATTGCGCCGAGAGCATGATAAATTATCTACTAAGTGATGATCCAAGCGTAAAGGCGTTGCTAAAAGGATTTGTCTTCTACATAGTCCCGATGCCAAATCCCGATGGCGTCTATAATGGCCTTTGTAAGTTGACTGGGGTAAATGGATTCGACTTCTCGCATAGTAATATCCTAACCTGCCAGGACCGTGCTGGCAGGGCTCTTCTGGACTTCGCGAGGGCGGTAAGGCCTCAATTCGTGCTCGATATCCACAGCCTGATGGACAGGGAACGCGACCAGATCGGATCGAGCGACGAAAGGCTACTTATAGCCTTCATGGAGAATATGCCGGATCAAGTCGATGTCGGGAGGCACTGGACGATACTCCTTCGCAAGTATGAGATACCCGATGAGATTCCTAGCAAACGGCTTCACTATTCCTTCACCAGCTATTGCGTAGAGGATCTTGGAGCCACCAGCTTCATACTAGGTTTCTCGTGGTTTGGGAGGAGCTTCGATAAGATGGAATGGACAGCTAAGAAGGCGTTGAACGCACTGACTGCGGCCATCTCGAAGACCCATGCAAAAAGGAAAACTTGAGCAGTTTACCTAAAGGCAAGCTTTCACTTGACAAGTAACACATACGTGAGCCGATGGAGATGATGCGAATATACAGAAGTTAAGGCTCTAAGTGCTCAATAATCATATCAAAAACAATTTTTGAAGGTGGAAAGAAAAGGACCGCTTGGTAATAATCCCAGAGCACTCGATCAAGGCGATGTTTCAGGCCTCCAGGTCGAGTTATGTGGCGTTCAATAGGAGGGTAACCTCATCCGTTTGAGTTTTATAGAATAAGATTTAATTCAGGAGTAGCTGCTGGGGTTTGGCTAAGGCTTAAGCGTCGTATGCCAGCACGATGAAACACTGAAAATTACAACTGGATAGTGAAATCAATGGGCGTCAAAAGGGATGTCGTTATCATCAGCTGCATATTCGGGTTAAGCAACGCCGCTAGCGGGATCCTGACCCCTATATGGCCGATCTATATCCTACAGCTTGGCGCGACGATGACTGAGCTGGGCCTCGTCTTCTCGGCGTCCAATATCGCGGCCACGTTCCTGCAGATCCCGAGCGGTGTGCTCTCTGATAGGTTCGGTAGGAAAAGGCTGCATGCTCTCGGGGTCCTCCTCGGCATCCTCCCGCCGATTATGTACTCCTCCGCCCGAAACTGGGTCAGTCTGGTGCCCTGGGCGCTCCTTTCAGGCCTTTCGTCCGGCCTCACGTCGTCCATACGCTGGACGGTTGTCGCTGACACCTCGGCGAAGGATATGGCGCGGGCCTACAGCTGGTCGATTGCGAGCATGCTGATGGGGATGACGCTTGGGCCGTTCTTCGGGGGCTTCGTCTCGGACCTCTACGGCATTAAGGCGGCCTTCTACATCAGCTTCAGCCTGTACCTTGTGACGTTCGTACTCGCCCTCCTACTACACGAGACGAGGTCGGAGCCACTTGTGGAAACGAATACCATTTCACAGGGCGATAACTCACTGTTGAGGGTCGCCTTGGTATTTTCCGCAACGAATATCATACAGGGGCTAGCCTTCAATATGATCTCCCCCATATCGCCGGTCTTTTATACGACAAAATTCTCCATCGATTACACGCAGCTCGGTATCGTCTACGCTCTGGGCACCGGCCTGCCCTCTGTCCTAATCCAATTCCCCGGCGGGAGGATAGCCAATAGGTACAACAGGAAGAAACTCATCATGCTTACCATAGTCCTCTCCTCCCCCTTCTTCGCCACCATCCCTCTTTCAAGGAACTTGGCAGAGTTGATGCTCTCCCTCTTCATGAATAGCACGATCATGAACCTCGCGTGGCCCGCTTACCAAGCACTTATGATGGACCTCGCGCCTCCAGCTAAGAGAGGCCTCGTAAACGGCGTCTCCATGACCACAATGTGGATCGGCATGACGGCGGGCTCGGCGCTAAGCGGGTTGCTCTGGGAGGGCCTTGGCGCAAGCTCACCGTATTTCGTTGCTGCGTTGCTCTTCCCGCTCTCAGCCATCCCCTTCCTACTCCTCAACTGCTAAGTCATTTTGGAGGTAATCAAAGAGGATCGTAGATCATAACTTGAGCCCGTTCACCCTATATCGGATAAACAAGCCCTTATCAGGAAGCATAAGCCGATGGAGATGATAACTTTGGAAGTTAATGTTGGGAGATCTCGCGTGCTCCTCATCAGAGGAGATATCACCGATCAGGAGACCGATGCGATCGTTAATGCAGCCAACCCCAGTCTGATGGGTGGAGGAGGGGTTGACGGTTCGATACATAGGAAAGGAGGTCCCGCGATACTTGCTGAATGCAGGATGATAAGGTCATCGAAGTGGCCAAATGGACTACCGACAGGAGAGGCTGTGATAACCTCTGGGGGGAGTCTGAAGGCGCGTTATGTGATACACACTGTTGGACCGATTTACAGTGGAGGAGGTGGTAATGAGGACGAGCTCCTAGCAAAAGCATACCGCAGCTCCCTAAGTCTTGCGCTGGAGAAGGGGTTCAAGACGATCTCTTTCCCTTCCATAAGCACAGGCGCATACGGATTTCCAATAGACAAGGCCTCCAAGATCGCCTTGAGATCTGCGATGGAATTCCTTCAAGAAAATAATGGCATAGAGGAGGTCAGGTTTGTGCTCTTCAGCGAGAGGGATCTCCAAACGTATATGGAAGTCATGAGGCAGATTAGTAAGGGTCAAGGCCGCATAGCATTCCAGTAGAGAAACAAGGAGGATACCGAATTGAAGGGCGCGCGGAGATAGATGGGAAATTGTATGTATCCTGTAGCATAGAAACATTATAACATAGGTATATCGGGATCATATCATGAAGGCATGCCGCCATGAGAAGCCGAGGGACACCGTGGATCAATAGTGCATGGAACATAATCTCTCATGACATTCGGAGACCGATGCTGTTGATCAGGTTGCCCGAGTTGCCATCGATGACCAGGATTATCTTGTTACCCTTGTGGTCATAGCGAGCGAACCATATTGGCGTGTGAAGTAGCTCCGCCTCCGAGACGTCCACTTCCGTGTTTATCTGTTGGATCATGTGATACTGTTCGTGGGCTTTGTCTGACTGTAGCTGGGTTACCAGGGTCTTCGCCTGGTATCTGGCTGCCTCTTCTCCGATATCACCATTCAGGATCTTCACATCCTTCGGAACCTTTGAGACATCAAACAGCGTTCTCTCCTCGAGTCTGAACTGATAGTTTTTGGGCTGGTACTCGGTGAGAGCTTTGAGGGCCACTATTGGGAAATTATAGTTGTTATCCATCTCGTAGGTCTTCCTCACGCCACCGCCCATCCCCGCACCCATCATCGATCCTCCAACGAAGGGCCCTGCCATGAAAAATCCGCGACGGCGCCGGTAGCCACCGCCCATTCCACCCATCATCACAGCCATAAGGGCGGCCTCTGTGCCGATCTCTCCGGCCATGACCGCCGCGTCTGTCGCGACAATCGATGTCCTAGCCGATGCTGCGATTATCCAGTATGGAATGAGGCTCAGGTTCATCTCTTCGAGCGTCGAGTTCTCCTGAAGATGCCTTCGCAGCAACCCTCTGTCCATCAAGCCATGAATCTCAGCATCAACCTTGTCCTTATCTACGAAACTGAGCGGGAGCATGGTCTGTTTCTGTATGCCCCTCCAACCCTCGTTTCCCAGTGTCACCCCGGTTCCGCAGTACTCGCAGGTTATGACCATCTCCCCGAATTTTGGCGAGATCGGTGCGCCACAGCTTGGGCACTTGAGCGAAGTCACCCCCAAAGGGGCCAAGATCGGTGTCGTCGATGCCATAGATGTCATAGCCTGCTTCTGCTGAGCGGCAGTGAGGGTCGCCCCGCACTTCATGCAGAAGAGGGCATCATCCGGAAGTTGGGCGCCACACTTAGGGCAGTACATTGCTACTTAATCTCGTTGAGGGACTTGCCGCACTCAGGGCAGAACTTGGATGGCGAAGTTATGGTCGCCCCGCAGTTAGGACATTTTTTTTCCTGACTCGGTTGGCTCACTGTAGCCCCGCAACTGGAGCAGAACTTCACGCCTGCCTGGAGGGGAGAACCACAACTTGAGCAGAACGGGCCCTTCTTCGTTTGGCCTGACTGTTGCGCTTGGGTGGTCCCGCAGTTAGGACAAAAAGAACTGTTCACAGGGATCAGCGTACTGCAGTTTGGGCAAGACTTTGTTGCCTGTTGCGCCATTCCAGATGCAAGTTGGCCGCCGACCGCGTATCCTATGCCAGCACCCGCACCCAGTCCCACACCTATGCCAGCACCCGCACCTGCTGCTCCCGAGGGATTCTTGGCTGCCTCGACCATAGCCTGTCCAGCTTGATATTGTATATAGTTCACGCCCAGAACCTGTATCTGTGAGCGCGTGTCTATCGCCTTCTGAACTTCATCCGGCAGGCTGATTGTCAAGCCCGAAATTTTGTTTATCTCAACGCCATACTGGCCGAAGTTGTCGGGAGTAGTCGCGAGCACAGCCTGTTCTATATTCGTGAGATTTGCAGCTAGGTCGGTGACCTTAAGCCCCTGCGACTTCATCTTACCCATGACATTGTAGACTAGGATGACCATCTGTTCCCTCAGGCGCAATTCTACATCGTCAGAGGTCTCGGTGTTGAAAGTGCCGACAAACTGGTTGATGAAGTTCTCAGGAGAAGAGACCTTCCATCTATATTCTCCGAAGACGCGAAGGTTGACGATCCCGAAGGTAGGGTCTGTAAACTGGTATGGTTGCGTGCTACCGAACTTGCCATCCATATACCTCTTCTGGAGGTAGAAGACCTCGGCCTGCTGTTGGACGCCAGTGAAGAACTTGAGCAGATTCCCGACTATCGGCGCGTTGAAGTCAGTGAGCGCGTATCTGTTTGGCTGGTCGAAGTAGGTCAACACCTTACCATCCCTGTAGAAGACAGCGATCTCGTCCTCTCTTACGACTATGTTGTCGTTCAACCTGATGTTCCTTGGAACCTTCCACATCACATTATTCTGCTTGAACTGGTCCTCCCAGTTGATGGTTATCGAACCCACAACGCTGCCACCGGAGGACGGTATGTCGTTCGATTTCTTCTTGAATAAGCTACTCACTTCAATTCACCTACTTCAACAATATACCCTCTATCGCTTCCATCCTGACCGCCCACTTTTGCTTGAAGTCAGCCACGGCGGCACTTACATTCGACAGCCCTGTTTGTATCGAGGCAGGAGCAGAGACATCGTAAATGAGACTGGAAGGAGAGGTGATCGCTAGGAGCTGTACCGCCGAGCTTACAAGGTCATAATCATAATCGTAAAGTTTGTTGAGCCTATCCTCGTTGATGCTTATAGTTGGCACGAAACCAGAGTAGCCCTGCTCAGCGTGTCTCACCTCACCGCTCAATTGCTGAACCTGCGAGATCAATGATCCTATGGATGTCAGATTCGTATAATCAGCAGCAGTGGCCATCTGCTTCCTCAAGCCCTCTAGGTTACCCTTCGTCTTGTTGAGTTTGTCCGCTATCTCCTTGCGCAGGAGGCTGTCAGAGACGCGAAGGTCCTCTAGCTTCCTGTAACCTCTAAGCCCAGGAATTAATAATTCAAGCTTCTTCTGCGGACCCCTATTCGCCTCAACCTGTTTTCTTATGTCCGGATTATCTTGTGCCAATTTGACCACCTAGAAACCCATACTTAACTTATTTATTTATGTATATACATCCTCATATAAATAATTGTCGGTAAACAGCTCTGCTAGTAGGGCTTATCGACGATTCGTCTGCAACCTAATAGTTGCAGTATTCTCCTCAAATTGGCTGTAATGCTAACAATTAATATGAGATGATTACGAAGGGAATCGAATCTGACGAGTTAAGCCATGCATGGAGATCATAACGGCTTCAAGATTACAATTGTCATGCCTGAGGGTTTGAGCGTAGAAAGAAATGATCCGGGATATGGAGGCGAAACCGATGCTCTAAGCGCGTAGGCAAAGGTCCTGATGATGTCGCCTTCCCCCTTGGCAAAAAGGCCTTATGGAAGCCCACTACTTAGAGAACTCGGACATCTAATTTCAAACTCCTTAGGACTTTTCGAAATGCATATAGCATTCAAGCCTTGGATCCACCATTCACAATGGGAGAAGCGCATACATGGTATCTTGACTTCGTTAACACGAAGTACATACCTGCGGAAAGCGATCTGATCTGCCAGTTCAGGGTGGAACCCTCTGAGGGAATACCAATGGAGGAGGCCGTTGGCAGAGTTGCATCCGAGAGCTCCAATGGTACTTGGACGGAAGTCACCACCATGAAGCCGAGGATAAGGAAACTTAGTGCAAAGGCATACAAGATGGATGGCTACTATGTCAACATCGCCTATCCTGTAGATCTCTTCGAGCCCGGCAACATGCCTCAGATATTCAGTTCGATAGCTGGTAATATCTTCGGAATGAAGGCCGTTAAGAACCTGAGGCTTGAGGATATCAGATGGCCAAGGAAGATAATCACCTCATTCAAAGGGCCGCAGTTCGGCATCAGGGGCATAAGGGAGATCTTCAAGGAGTACAAAAGGCCCTTGACGGCCACTGTGCCCAAGCCCAAGGTCGGCATGACCGCTGTCGAACACGCCAAGGTAGGATACGAAGCATGGGCAGGCGGGATCGATCTTCTGAAGGATGATGAGAACCTGACATCTCAGAACTTCAACAAGTTCAGCGATAGGGCAAAACTGGCTTTGAGGCTCAGGGATAAAGCTGAGAAGGAGACGGGGGAGAAGAAGAGTTATCTGATAAATGTCAGCTCCGAAACGAAGGAGATGATGAGGAGGGTAAAGCTGGCTGCTGATCTTGGGTGTGAATATGTCATGGTAGACATCCTAACTGTGGGCTGGGCAGGGCTTCAGACTGTAAGGGATGAGTGCCAAGACCTCCATTTGGCGATACATGCCCACAGGGCCTTCCACTCCACTTTCACGAGAAATCCGAATCATGGTGTATCGATGTTAGTCTTGGCTGAGGTCGCACGCATCATAGGCGTCGACCAGATGCACATCGGTACCGTTGTGGGGAAGCTCGTCGGAGGGAAATCGGAGGTCCAAGACCTTAAGGAGATGTTGCAAGGACGTGAAGTATCAGCTCATGACCATGTGCTGGGGCAGAAATGGTACGGGAGGAAGAACGTATTACCGGTCTCCTCGGGTGGCCTCCATCCGGGAATAGTCCCAGATGTGATCGCAATGCTAGGCAACGACATAATCATACAGGCCGGAGGAGGCGTTGACGGCCATCCTGATGGAGTAAGGGCTGGTTCGGCTGCTCTGAGACAGGCCATAGATGCGTCGGTACAGAAGATCCCACTGGCAGAATATGCCAAAAAACACAAAGAGCTCAGGAGAGCTCTGGAGCACTGGGGTTATGTCAAGCCAGTATAGGGAGAGCAAGCCCCTAGGCTTCAATGCATGCTGTGAAATTCACACGGATCGTTCTCCTGAGAGGGATAGGGTCGGATTGAAGATATGAGGGACTCAGAAGGATTGGACTGTAGAGTTAACGAACTCCGTCACATTATACAGGCGATCAACATATCCCTTCAGCAGGGAGCGAGTTACTTCGTCAGTAGGCTCGCACCGAATGGCCCCATAATGCACGAACCCAATCTGAGTTATGCGCACAAGGCATCTTGGGGGATGTACGCAGCCGGCGTCGACCACAAATTGATATGGAAGGTCATAGATTGGTCTAGGGATAAGGGCCTTAGGTCAAATGGGGACTTCTATATCGAAGGGGAGGGGTCCGAATATAGTATAACGCAAAGAGTCTACAGGCCACTGACTTTTGGCAAGGTCGCTGTCTGGATAGGCCATCCGCTATTCGAGGATGAGATCATACTGCAGAGAATTCTCCAATATCAACACAAATCCGGAGGAGCCTTCAACTATATCGGAGAAGACCCGAAGAACGTAGAGGAGCAACCGACCATCGGTAGCCTCAATACCAGTTTCTTCGGGCACCTGATGATTGCACTCGACAGGAAGAGGGAGGCCATGAAGGCAGGCGATTGGATTCGTAAGTTAGTTGACATGAATGCGAAGGACATGAAGGAGGAGGGGGTGATGTACACCCAGGTCACAACTGAGGGCGAGCTGGTGAAGGACGTTAGGGAGGGAGAGAGGATTTCCAAGACGGTCAACAACAGGGACCCAAAACAGGAGTTCTGGCAAGTGGGAACCTCTATGGCCTACCTATGCTCCCTGTATGAGGCGATGAAGGAGAAATGGGGATACTCTGAGGATGCAGCCGAACCATATCTCAGATCGGCGGTGAAGTTGATGGAGTTCGAGAACACCATGCCACTAGAGACCTATCTCTGGCCATCGAAGTGCAAAGTCGGTTGGGGTGCTGGTGAGCTGCTGAGGCTCCTCATCAAGTATAAGAAGAAGGATGAGGTGCTCATAGGGATGGCACTAAGGGCGTGCAAGAGGGTGGCAATTTTCACATTCATCGACAATCAACTGCCAAGCGGAGGTTGGTCTTGCTTGCACTACCCCCTGAGTGAATCTGTACCTGAGATGAAGTTTGATTACAAGCCATTGAAGGGCATTGTGAATGTCCCTGATAAGCGAATAGATGGTTCAAGGACGATCTTCCTCCCCGCAGAGGAGATAACGGGGGAGTTCTTGGGGGAGATGAAACCCATCGAAACGGGATTGAGATCCCTCTTGGAGGACCTGGAGAATTAAGGATTCTTCAGGACGAATCCATTCCTAACTATTCTCAGATGCTCGATAGCTCACCGAAGGAGCCATTCAATGAGGCATAGAGGCCCTTGTAGATCGCATAATAGCTTTGATATTCATCCCTAGCCGAGATATTCGGCTCATACGGAGATCCAGCCTTGTAAACCTTCATCGACGCATCTTCGACTGAGTTATAGATGCCGACTCCGGTCCCAGCTAGCAAGGCAGCTCCAAGGGACGACGCCTCAGGCACATCCGGTACCACAACCCTCATGCCCGTTACATCTGATTTTATCTGGAGCCATAAGGGGGATCTGGCGCCTCCGCCTACGGAGCGGAGCTCAGTCGCCCTGACACCATTGTCCATCAGCCTCTCCAAGTTATAGCGGAGCTCGTAGGCAAGCCCCTCCAACATTGCCCTGAATATCTCGGGCCTGCCATGATGGAGTGCCAGTCCGAAGAATACCCCCCTCGCGTTGGGATTCCAGTTCGGCGTTGTGGCTCCAGTGAAGTAGGGCAAGAAGAGGAGCTTTGAGGCACCCCTTGGAACATTTGCTGCGGCCTCGTCAAGGAGTCTGTATGCCGACACCTTCCTTTTTTCTGCTTCCAGCCTCTCCTCGCCAGCGAGATTGTCCCTGAACCATCTGAGCACGAGCCCAGCGTTAGCATTGTAGGCTAGGATCAGATGCTTGCCCGGTACAACATGTGGGTAGCTCGCATAACCGGACTTGAACATGCCCTCCGTCAGGATCGGCCTTTCGACGGCGGGCATGCAGCATTCTACGGTGCCTGCCACATTGTAAATCGGGCCAGGCCCGATGACGCCCGCTCCGAGAGAGCCACATGCTTGGTCATGCCCACCAGTTACGACACGCGTCTTTTCAGATAACCCAGTCTCCGATGATGCCAGTCTTGTTACGTTACCAACAACACTTCCGGATGGGAGTATCTCCGACAATAGATCCATGTCAACCCCGCAGGCATTGAGGATCTCATCTGACCAACGCTTCCTATTGATGTCATACATCAGGGTCCTACACGCTAAGCTATGATCTATCGCCGCCCTCCCTGAAAGCTTAAGATTGACATAATCTTCCCATAAAAGCAGCTTCTCAGTCGACTTGTAAACGCTAGGCATGTTCTCCCTTATCCACAGGATCTTGTTGAGGGTGAAGACTGGGAATAGGACGTGGCCAGTCAGATTGTAGATATTCCAAGCGCCGAACTTCTTCCTCAGCCATTCGGTCTGGCTCTGAGCCCTGGAATCGGAAGTAACGATGCTGTTGTATAGAGCTCTCCCATTTGCGTCTACGGGGATGAATGCCTCACCTTGAGCTGAAACCGCCAAACTGGCCAGTTCGTGCGGTTCGATCCTGGAGGAGGAGAGCGCCTCCCTTATCGTTTCAAGGATCTTCCTCCAGACCAAGTTCGGATCGAGCTCGAGCCATCCGGCCCTTGGGATGTTGAGCGGATACTCCCTATACGCTGATGCAACTATGCTGCCCATCTCATCAAAGATGACGAACTTGCAACCTATTGTTCCGACATCAAGTCCTGCGATGTACAACAATATCCACCTGGGGGTCCTTCGAGAGCATAGTTCTTCATGAAATATATGTATGTGCTTTCATTTCCTGACTGCCTGAGCGTAATCTTTCTTTGCCTTATCTCATTTCGGGGGACCTAGAGAAGTCAAACTTGTGACGACGAGAGGGTGGGAGGCGAGCAATCGGAAGTCATGATCGCAGGGTATTGAGGGACACTGTAGTGCTATCGAAGCCATCAAATCAAGAGCTAGACAATAGATCATTAACCATATACTTTGGCTTAATATATGGCCATCATGAAGTCTTCGGGATATTCTTGAGCTAGATGCGATAAAGGTAGAGAGTATGTTTGATAACATGCTCTCTAACTGCCTTAGTAGCAGAGGGCCTCAAACATTCGATTCCATAATCATGACATACAACTCTTGTCCCCTTCTTTAGCTCAGCCTCCAACTTGGGCTTGAGATGGATGTTGACTGTGGAGAGCAGATAGAGCATGACCACCGTGGCCTCGCTCAGATCCTGCTCGAACATATCCCCATGAATGACCTTTGTCCTTGTTCCCATCCCAGCGTTATTTAGCGCCGTTATCGCGACTTTGACAAGGTCCTCTCTGATCTCTATGCCTATGCATCTTGCCCCATACTCAAGTGCAGCTGCAAGAAGTATTCGACCGTCACCACATCCGAGGTCATAGAGCACATCACCCTTTTGAACTTCCGCCAAACTTAGCATTTCCATTACGACGTTCATCGGAGTGGGTACGTATGGAGCTGCAAATCTCGGCTCAGACTTGGCCCTTTCGATATTCTTTATATCCTCTTCCCATTGTCGCTGTAACTCTAAAACTCTTCTCAGATGGGAAAGGACTGACATCGATTGTCGATGAGTTATTACGTTGGAGGCTGGATTTAAGTTGCACTGCCTGCTAACTCGAATGAAGACCGTCTACTGGTAAATTTTTAAATGCCATCCATGACTAATGTCGATTAGGATGAATTCAATCTCCTTCAAGGAAATATCAACTGGTCTTAAGGACTTGGGCACTCATGAAGGGGATGCCCTTTTGGTTCATTCAAGCCTTTCGAGTTTTGGTCATGTTCAAGGAGGCGCTGAGACCGTGATCAATGCCCTGGAGGCCTCAGTGGGCGAATCGGGAGCACTCATAATGCCGAGCTTTCCCTCTGGGAGTGAATACGAACTAGTACGCAAGGATATGGTTTTCGACGTTAGTAAGACGCCTTCTGAGATGGGAATGATCACGGAATCATTCAGGAAGATGGAATGCATCAGGAGAAGCCTTCACCCAACACACTCTCTGGCTGGTTGGGGATCGAAGTCAAAGGAAATATTAAACGGCCATGAGAAATGCACAGTTTCGTGTGGCACCGCTTCTCCGTTTGAGAAGCTCTGTGAGCAGAGGGGAAAGATCCTCCTGATCGGTGTTGACCATAGGGTAAATACTACGCTTCACTATCTAGAGAATGTTAATGGCGCTCCAACGCTCTCGTGCTTTCTATTCCATCCAAAAGTCGTAGACTACGATGGCAAGGAGATAAAGGTTCCAACTTATCCTCATCTACCAGGACTACCGAGAGTTTACCAGAAGGTTGAGCCAACACTCATTGAGAATGGGATTCAGAGGCAGATCAAGATCGGCGCATCGACCCTAAGGCTCGTTGAAGCCCTCGATATGGCCAGATTGATAGGGGGCATCATAAGGGAAGACCCCCTCTTCCTGATTGAGCCTTGGAAACCCCCCTGATTATTAGAATATGTAGTGCTTTATGCTGATCATCTGGCTGAAAAATTGATAGTCGCCCATTTGATCCTAATGGCCGAAGAATTAACGGAGCTCCTCAGAGCAAAGTTTTTTGAGGAATGAATAGGCAGTGGCCTACCCAGCATTGGAGATACGCCAACTACCCGAAGGGAGAGCATTCCTGGAATCGTGGTACAATTCACTTAGCGATCCGCAAGGGGCACAAGAACGCGTTCTAGAGGACCTCCTAGGCGGATACGGCAGGACGTCCTACGGAAGAAGCTGTTCTGCCTCTGAAGTCTCCGAGATCCGGGATTTCCGTAGGAACTTCCCAGCCTCCACCTATGATTCCTTTGTTCCAATGCTGGATGCCGTAGCAGGAGGACAATTCGAGGAGCTCCTTCCGGAGCCGGCAAGAGGGTGGGTCATGACGAGGGGGACGACGGGACCACCTAAGTTATTCCCAGTAACTGATGCGCACCTGAGGCAAATCCTCGTATGCGGTTCGAGGGCTATTCTCAACTATGCTTTGAAAAAGGGCGATATGACCTTCTTCTCAAGACCCGTGCTCAACCTGTGCTTTCCATCAAATGTCGGTCAGCTGAAGTTCGGCAATCGCAACCTTGGAAGCTATGGCTACAGCTCTGGGACTTATGCGAGGCTCCTTCCCGGATTTGGGGAGTTTCGCCTTGTGCCAGCACAAGAGGAGATAGATGCACTAGGTGACAGTTGGACTCGTCGTTTTGAGTTCATCTACAAAAGGGCCAAGGAACTGGACATAGGGAGCCTGATTGGCGTAACCCCGATAATGATATCGTTTGCTAAGTACTTGCGTAGAGTTCATGGCCTTTCACCAAGAAAGCTTTGGAAGATGAACGCTATATTCTGTACAAGCGTTCCAAAGATCCAGGTAAAGTATGCTCCCTATATCAAGAGATTATATGGTGACGCTGACATTGTGGAGATCTACAGCGCGACGGAGGGAGTCTTTGGGCAGCAACTGAACGAATTCCCCTACATCTCTCCTAACTATGACACATATCTCTTCGAGGTCCAGACCAGTAAGGGATTCAGGATGCTCCACGAGCTTGAGAAAGGTGAGTGGGGAAGGCTCATCATCTCCTCCTGCATATTTCCCCGATATCTCATTGGGGACTTGGTCGAGTCCCGTGGAAGGAACTACTTCAGAATTCTGGGTAGAGAGTCGACTGCATCCATCCTCGAGCACATTATTTATAGGACCATGACCTGGTGGCTAATTTAGCGAGGCCTGGGGCTTCTCCTGAATGCCACAATACTCCATATTATTACGATCAATCCGAGCCCTATGAGTATAAGGGCTCCATTGTCCCTTATCTCAAGCATGGTGGAAAGGCCTATGAAAGCTAGGATTAGGCCACCTATTAAGAGGCCCAATGCAGGGCCTTTGTAGGCCAATGTAGAATATCTCATTATGGCCCAGATGATGAGAATTAGACCCATGCCGATCATGAAGTAGCCTCCGAAATTGCGTGAAGATATGGCATTAATCCACTGTAGGTATAAGAGACTGCCCAATAAAATAAGTATCAATCCACCAACAATGGCACCGAACCTGTCAGCTTCGTGCTTCTCCCCCTTTTCGTGCTTCTCCCCCTTTTCGCCTTTCTCAGACTTCTCCCCCTTCTCATATCGCTCCCTTCTCTCTTTGCTGATTGGTCCAGTCGGCGGCGGAGGAGGAGGTGGACTCACCACGGGCTGACCACAATTTGGACAGACAGACGCTCCCTCAGAGAGATCCGCGCCACAATTACTACACTTGGGCATTCTGTGACACGTGGCGCCTTTGGCAGGGCCTACTTAAAAGCCATTGCACTACTCTGCTAAATGATAGAGCCTTGCTGGATTTCTTTCCAAAAGATCGGCTGCCAGCTCCTTGGCCGTCTCCATCGAGTAAAAGCCATCATCGACCATTTCTGCCAATACATATGCTATCTGCGATTTGATAAGGCATGACTTCCCATAACTCCATTCAGCCACATACGCATCGCTGAAGAAGCCATTAGTCTTCCTGATTGGGAGCATCTGTAGCCTCTCCCGCAGGATCTCCCTTATTATTGTGGGATAGAGATTATACCACCAATATCCTGAAACATATACATTTGGGTAATTCTTGGCTATGACGGAGAGTTCTTGTGACTGTAGCCTGTTTGCGAGAAATATATCGAAATTAACATCTCTGAACTCGTGGAATATCTGGCAATAGGAAGTGACCATTCTCGGCTCAAGTGCGACTACGGCATAATCGGGTGGTGATGCCCCGAGAACGGGCCTCTCGACACCAAGCATCATCTGGAAAGTAACATCCTCATCCACCATACTCCTCAGAACGGATTGGAGCGCATACGAAGTGAGCGTCCTCCTTTCCACTGGTGTTGGTTCTGAACCCTTGACGAGTTCCTTGAAGACTCGCTCGGCCTCTACTCTATCCGGTTTGATGAAGATCTCGCTCGGCAGGAAACTCGCCGTAACAGCTGCGCATCCCCTAAACTTCTTGAAGAGCCGTGCGAGGGACTCGTCGAAATCATCAAGGCTCTCGATGTTGCTGCTCGTTGCCCTGACTAAGTTCTTCACGGAAGAGGGACTCAATCTACCGATGAGCGGCTCTATTCGTAGAGCTCCGATGAAGAGAGAACCGTCATGTTCAGGCGGTTCCCTTGCATAGTCGAAAGTCAGGAAGGTCCTCCTCATCCTACCCCTCTTCCTCAAGACGAATTCAGCTCTCCCGCTGTTATCCATCTCTTCCACGATCCTCTCGCGCAAGGCTGGATAATTCGTTTCCTTCAGTTCCTCCTCAAAACCGTAGAGATCCTTGAGGATCCTCGAAAGGCACCAATAGGTCGTCGTATTCTTGATCAACTGTAGATATGGCACAACTCCGACGACCTTTTCCTCCATATCCCTTTCTTCTGAAAGGAGGTCTGCAGGGACTCCAGCCGATCTCAGCTCAGTTGTTACATAGTGATAGAGCAGGATCTCCCAAGGGCCTCTCGCTGTTGGATGGGCTGGATCTATGTGCGTGTGAATATCTATAATCCCCATCGAATCTATCTCATCAAGCAGCCTATTATACGAAGCACGTCCTATCATATTCTAATCACATACCGTCTCAAACCTCTATAATATCTTTCGATGCGTGCACCGCCATCACATCCTTAGCATCACGTTAATGCCCAAAGCGCGGGAAGCCATTTCAGTCATTCCCAATCCCGTAGTACTCTATAAACCCGGGTGGAAATTCAGTGCCATCGATTAAGAAGTCCAAGACCGCAGGCACACCATCTTGATTCGAACGAAGGGCTCGGTTCAGAGCTTCACCAACTTCGCTGGTCCTTTCAACGGTCTCGCCATGGCACTTCGAAGCCTGGGCCATTCTCGCGAAGTCCGGCTGGACCTCGAAATCGGATGATATGTAGCGTTCTCGGTGGAAGTACTTCTGTGAGAATTTAACCCAGCCTAATGAGAAATTATTCATTATGCACCACGTCGCAGCAGCCTTATACTGCGCCGCAGTGGCTAGCTCTTTGGCCATCATCTGAAATGCGCCATCGCCAGTCACACAGATTACTTGACTGCTCGGCATTGTTAACTTGGCACCTATCGCTGCTGCAACGCCGAAGCCCATGCAAGTCTGACCACCTGGCATTACGGACATTCCGCCCTCCAGGATGGGAAGGTGGGAGTAGGACCATATGTCCATGGATCCGTTCTCATGACAGATGATGGCGTCCTTCCTCAGAGCTGCTCTCAGCCCCCTCATCACCGCAAGGGGTGCAATCGGAGTCTCGCCCTGTAACTTGCTTTCAAGCTCGGCCTCGTATTCTTTCTTTGCCTCTCGGAGCTGCTCAATCCTTGGCATGGCTTCTAAGTTCCTCCTTGATTTAGTCGCAACCGCGCCCAAGAGATCTTGTAGGGCCAGCTTGGCATCGGCGCAAAGAGCGACATCGGGAACCCAGTTCATTCCCACCTCAGTAGGATCGATGTTGATCGAGATCAGCTTGGCACCATCAGGATACCACTCCCAGCTGCCCGTCTCAAGTTGCTCAAACCTCGTTCCAATTCCGATGATCAAGTCCGCATCGTTCCAGATTTTCCTCGAAACCTTTGTGCGGTAGATCCCTATTAGACCGGCTGAGAGGGGGTGGTCCTCTGGCAAAGCCCCCTTTCCCGATGCTGTTGTTAGCACCGGCATTGAGAGGGCTTCACAAAAGGCTCTGAGCTCCTCGAAAGCCCTTGAAAGATAGATCCCCCCACCAGCCAATATGATCGGCCTTTCTGCCTTAAGGACGAGCTCACATGCCTGTGCCAGATATTTTACATCCGGCCTCATCCGTATGGGGCGGATGGATCTGGAATATCCCTTCGTCTCTGTCATGGCCTCTCCGATCTCCGATGGGATCTCTATGAATACAGGTCCAGGTCGACCATTGCTCGCTATCTGGAAAGCCCTTCGGATCGCCCAATCGATCCTGTCCGGGCTCGAGATCCTCATGGCCCACTTTGCGAACGAAGCCATCAGAGGTATCTGAGGGAATTCCTGGAGCGCTCCTCTCCACTCGTGGTCTGATCGGACTTGAGGGCATATGGCGATCATCGGCATCGAAGCTGACCAAGCCTCAGCCATACCCGCGACCATGTTGTGAACCCCCGGTCCAACGGTGCCGTGGCAGATCCCAGGTTCACCCGTCAGACGTGAGTAGGCATATGCCATGAAGGGAGCTGATTGTTCATGTCTAACTAGTATGGATTTGATCTCCTTTGCATCGTAGAGAGCATCATATAGGATATCGATGCTCTGTCCACCTGGAAGGCCGAAGATGAATTTCACGCCCTCAGCTCTCAGGGCATCGACCAACACTTCCCTTCCCCTTTTCTGTGCCATATTTACCATATGGTAATTCGAAATACTAGAGATATGTCTAATGGTTCAAACTGCCTCTTCATTTTCGATAACTTCTGACCGCTGGGCCACTTCGGAGGAGACAGGGGTGCGCGCCCAGGTCGCAGGCTTCACCATCTTTTCAAGTGGTGATTAAACATCCCATAGTCCCAGACCGAGACCCAGTAGCCAGATCAACGCAAGGCAGCAGGCGATCACGAACCTAGCTGGGAATGTCAGCTTCCACACGAACGATGACGTGCTGCCGCGCTTCATCGATTCCTCAGATAGGATGATGCGCAAGGACGTAATATGACGGACGTTCTTCGGTCGTTGATTCAAGGAACCCAGATGAACCCAAGATTTTTCCAATTGTACTATGGGCCAACATCGCATCGCAGCTCCTTGGCATCGTTGAAGGCTAATACCCGTTAATGTGGATGATGTCATCTATACTGCGCTTAGGGACGTGCAATACTCCATCTCCATCCTTCCAGTATTTCACGGACTCCTTCATCTCCTCCAATACAGGGGTTTCTGCCATGTAACCCAGAGCTATAACTGAGTCTATCTTACAGCTCTCCGGTATACCCAAGATCATCCCAAGCCGCTCCCTATTCACGTTTCCAATCCAACAGGAACCCACTCCCTCTGCGCGTGCAGTCAGCAGCACATTCTCTATGGACGCAGCAGCGTCTACCTCGCCGCCCGTCTCGCGTTTCTTTTTATTCAGGAGGACGACTATGTAGGCTACCGGCCTTTCTCCTTCCTTTGGATTACCCTCTGGCGCTATGTAGCCAGCCCAACCGAGAGTCGAGAAGACATCCCCGAGGAGCCGAGGACTATCGACTATGATATATTCACAGGGCTGAAGGTTTGAGGCCGATGGTGCTAGCCTTGCAGCATCGACAAGCTTCTTGAGCAGCTCCCTTCCCAGAGGTCTCTGTTGAAAACGTCTTATGGTCCTCCTTCCGATTATGGTCTCATATACGTCCATTAAGTCTCGAGTCCGATCAGTATTTCTCTGGAATAAGGTTTACCGATGTAGGAGACCGCAACTTCCATCCCATATCAACGATCCGATATTATCGCCAATAATGTCATAACGAAACGACCTTATCAAATATTTTAAGAAAAATCGCGAAGCTCGAGGCAATACCCGTGTGTCAGAGGACTATAGGCAAGATCGAACCGAGTCCAACTCCTGGAACTGTGATGGCGAACGTAAAGGATATTGCTAAAATACCGCGTTTTTGGAATATGTTCGATTTAATGTATTGCCGAGGAGGTGGTATGCTTGGCTAAGGATCCTGTATGCGGCATGAGCGTCGACGAAAAGACAGCCATTAAAAAGGTCATCAAGGGCAGAGTTTACTACTTCTGCAGCGAAGACTGTGCGAAGAAGTTCGAGAAACAGAGCACATCTCAGAGGCTATAAGCATTCCACGCCCAAAATGCCCTTCTGGTGCTACTATAGCGGACACGAAACGAAAATCCTTAAGATTCGCCCCAGAGGGGGTTGATAATGGGGATAGAATTGCCCGCAAGACTTGACGAAACTGACGCAGCCATAATTCGTGCCCTAATGCAGGATGGGCGCAGATCGTTCAGGGAGATATCCAGGCTCGTATCGGTGAGCACTCCTACAGTTGAGCACAGGGTGAAGAGGATGATGGGCTCCGGGATCATAAAGAAGCTGGTTCCTCTACTTGATCCGCAGAAGATAGAGCAGGGAATAACCTCGATAATAAGCCTGAGGGTCGATCCCTTAAGGCTGAACGAGATCGCAGAAAATCTCGCAAAGATCGAGCGCGTCAGGAGCATCTTCTTAACGACAGGCGAAGGGAATATCATCGTACGCGTCATAACTGATACCGCTGATGGGCTTCAGTCGTTCATCAGCGAGGAGATCGCAAAGTTGCCAGGAACCATACCGATCTCGACAGTCGTCATAACGAGAACTGTGAAAGATGAACAGGGGGTCATAGTCAAGCCAGGACTTGCCATTGAGCTCAAGTGTGAGTTCTGCGGCCAGGAGATAGGGGGTGAGCCGCAGATCTTGAAGGTCGGAGAACAGGACCGATACTTTTGTTGCAAGACGTGCATGGACTCTTACAAAGAGAAGTACGCATCAAGGCTCGAAAAGCTCTCTGGCTAGGGTTCGAGGGCTTTTCTCCTTTTTCAGCGAGGTCAGGAGTTCAGCTCACCCGAGATAAATATGGTAGTGACAAAGATTATGACTATCAAGCGATAGCGCGCATGAGCCTCGTGTCAGGGAAGCTATTCTCTCGATGCTTTATAACTTGCTTTAATTTACATGGTTCATTCATTTAGGTCTTAGAACGGGTGGAAGAATCTGATGATGCCAATACCTCCACCTATGAAACACATGATTGAAAAGCCTATGACGAATCCAGCCGCGATAGGTCTGCCAAATCCCTCATACACCTTGCTTCCTCCAACTCGGAGGGTAATCGTCTTGAGCACCCAAGCGATAAGGGCAGCCGTCCACACCGCCGGAACAACTGACCACATATCGGTCCCAAGTAGGAATCCTACCGCGTCGAATGGGAACCAGATATACCTAGCGTGCAGGTAGTTTAATGCGAACGCCACTATGAATCCCGCAACCATCTGAGGCCACCATGTTATCCCTGCCCTGGCAGGCCAGCTCGTGCTCCAGTCGCTCGTGAAGCGGTCCGTCGGTCCCCACCATCCAACGTTATGACCTGGGAGTGTGCCCATGCCGAATGTGTAGAATGCCCAAATGATGGATATCTGGGAAAGTATCGGTGCCAGCACCGCTGCAAACGCGGTGATTTTGAGAACATTTCTGGGATTTGTGCCAGTAAGGCTGGCCAGACGATAGCTCGATGTCATTGCTAGGAGTGGATGTCCCCAACCTTCGTATGCCACATTGCTTGCTGGCATTACGACCAACCCCGTGGCGACCTTCCACTCCATCGTCATAGGATCTGGGGGTTGCGGCCATATCGGTTTCATCCATGCCGCTGCTGTATAGAAGCCCGTAGGGCTCATGTAGCCCGTCAATCCCCATATGCGTGCCCAGAGGAATCCATAGAACAGCGTGGCAAAGAGAAGGATCAGAGCAGGCAGAAGGCTGAGGGTCGCGCCCATGAAGGCCAATACGATTAAGACGGATGAGGCGAGAAGCATGGCGTAGGCCGTCCTATACGAGATAGCCTCGTTCTTCTCGGCCTCGATGAGGCTACCCCTGCCAAGGGCTGCCCTCATCGTCTCTCTCATATATCCTCTGTTTAGGAGCCAATAGGTGAAGAAGATGCCCAGAGCCACACCAAGATCTCCGAATACCGCCCACAGGAATGGCGGATTGGTGAATACTCCCGACTCGCCGCAATATCCCCTCCCACAGCCCCCTATAGTCGGGGCGGCCGTGTAGAAACCTAACGCGTATGCTATCTGTGAAAAGATGATGACCGCGATGGACCAGAACCATATATTGAATAGGATACTCAATGGGGCAAGATAGAGAATGGCATAGAAGAGGGGATTCTTCTGAAAACCGGTAAGGGCGACGATGCCTGCGAAGGGAGAATCGGTCGTAACGTAGGTCGCCCCGGAACAACTGCAGGTGTTGGTCCTCCAACTCAAAACATCTGGAAACCACGGAAATAGTAATATCAGCAAGAGAATCGCGGAGAAAGCCAGTCCGATGAGAATTCCGACGAAGAGCAACCTGCTATTTGTCTCCGATTTCTCCTTACCCGTCTCCGTGATCTTCACGAGCTCATGTGCTACTAATGTCTGTGGAAATGGAACCTTCTCAACATCTACCCAGTGTCTCCTCAATATCGTTCCCAATGATATGAAGAAGGATGCCCAGAGAACGAAGATCAACCACCACCACAGTATTGAAGGAAGCCACTCTAGCCAAGGTATGGATACGCCTCCTGTTAAGATCTGCTGGGCTATCTCAGGCTTCGGCGCGAAGAACCAGGGCTCAAGCTGCATGGATAGCGCGGACATATATCTGTCACTCCAATACGAACCGGGAACATAGACCGCATCGGCTACGCCAGTCCACGCCAGAGGCGTTACGCATGCGTAGATGTAGGTGAATGTCGAGGGCTTAACTCTGATAAGCTTCGCCCTTGAGAGCAGTGCCAGTATTAGCATGAGGACATAAGGCATTGGCATAAAGTATAGCATGCCTCCATTCAATCCTATGCTGTACCAAGGTGCTGTGGAGGTCTGCATATCGACCCAGACTATGTTCACACACCCAAGCACAACAGTTATGATCACTATGGGTATCCAAGGTATACTCTCGGCTTTTATTCGCTCTGATGCCAACTTCCCTCGCCCAACCTCAGTTAAAAAAATCGAAGTTTCGTATATAATATTTACCATACCTCAGGCTCTCAGAGCCCATATCTTAGGGACTTCTGAGATCGGACAACTGTCAATCAAAGGGAGCGCCAAGTTCTAATGACCAATTACGACCTCTACCATATGGGTAGCACATGGGATGCAAGGATCATAGTCCCTCAAGACCTTAAGAACTCTAACCTTTATTTTATCCGTCTCCATTCCACGCATACTGGAGACGTTCTTCTCAATATCCCTCTCTATAGCGGGCGAGTTGAATGCGGTGGGCGTAATTATATCAGCCTCCTTTATCACTCCGTCCTTGCTGAATGCGTAGTGATGTAGTAGCACCCCCCTCGGCGCCTCAATGGCACCAAAACCCTCGCCCTCTCTGAATTTCAACTCCGCGGGCGAGGCCTTAACACCGCTCTCGAGTTCACCAACCAATTCGCCAATCCTCTCGGAGGCGAGAAGTGACTCAATGATTCTTGCAGATGAATACATCACGCTCTCATGTCGAATCTCTGACCATGGTCCTCTATCCCCTCGCTTTATGTTGAGTCTGGCAAGGGGGCCTACCCTGATGAAGCCGTCTGGATAACCAAACGCCTTAAGGTAAGGACGACGGCCAAAACCTTCCTCAGCCTCAACCTCCCCGATGTGCTCCCCGTAATGGTCGATATCGAAGGAGAGTAACTTGGTTCCATCGTGGTCTTGCACGATGATGCCGCTATCTGAGACATGCATGTATCTTGTTCTCAATCCAATGCCCCTCTCATTCGCCTCTCCCTCTATGATCGGGAGCATCTCCTCACTGAGCTCAGTCAGGTTCTTGGTGAGCTTATCTACAACCGGTGCCATGCGTGACATATCTTCCGCGCTAAGGCCTTTCGAGAATCCCCCAGCGATCATCGTTATGGGATGTATTGTCCTCCCACAGATATCGGAGATCATCCTTTGTGTCATGCTCCTGCCAACGAGTATCGATCGAACTATGCCGTTTAGCTTCGGCCTTATCGCCATAGGAGCAGGTTCGGTTCCCAATTTTAATGGCGCGATCAACAGGAAGAGGTGCAATAGATGGCTTTGTATGGTGCCTGCGAGATTCGCGACTTCCCTGAGTTTCTGAACTTCATGGGATACGGATATGGAGAGGCCATCTTCAACGGCCTTAACTGACGCCAAGGCATGTGCGACCTGACAAATCCCACAAATCCTACTCGTATAGAGTGGTGCTTCCTCGAGTGGCCTTCCCTTTAGGAGTGGCTCAAAGCCCCTGAACTCCCTCTGGATCACCCTCGCATTGACATCATCCTTCCCTATCCTGACGGATACGCCGATGTGTCCTGCTACCCTTGTTGCCTCATCCACCTTAAGTTCCATTTCTCTTCCTCTCCTTCAGCTCGAAAGAAGGATACGAGAACTTCATGAAGAATCCAACCGGATCTCTAAGGGCGTCTTCCACTTCACCGATCTCCAGAATCGAGGCCAAGGCCGATATGGCCCTGGCAATACCATTGCTCTGTTCTTCGACGCGCTCGTCGAACCCCATGCAACCATGGCATGGATAATTCACGCTTGGACAAAGGGCCCCACATCCTGATGATGTCGCGAAGCCAATGCAGGGCACTGATTGTTCAAGAAGGCAATTTTCATCATCGATCCCAACTATATCCCTCCGCAAGCTCCCGATCTTCCTCTCCTCAGACCTCTTCCTTGTGCACTCATCGCACACGGTCTTGCCTTTCGAAGCTGGAAGGGGGCTCATCATGTTCTCGATGAATAGTTTAACGTGCTTCTCAGGTGGTGGACAGCCTGGTATGGCCGAGTCAATCCTCACAACTCGCCACACCGGTTCAACGGCTGCCCTGAGCCTCACATCGGGCGGAGCCCTTCCGGCATTGCAGCTTATGGACTGTAAATCTGCTAGGCCATGAATTCCCCCAAAGCACGCACAGCTTCCGAGTGCCACGAGATACTCGCTCTTCATCCTCGCTCGCTTGATTCTTCTCTCATCCGCTATGGTCCTTACACTCCCCGTTGCGATAGTGACGTCAGCATGATCGTAATCTTCGACATCGAGTAGAAGCGGAGCATACACGATCTCAGCTTCTCCTCCCTCGATCTTCCCGAGAAGTGAATCCAAGGAGTCAAGAAGAGCGACTTCGCATCCCTCGCATCCTGAAAGCCATTCCAATGCGATCTTGATCATGCCATTCTCACCTATGTGCTGAGTTCTGAGATAAAGTCGCTAACCACTTCAGCAAATTTCCTGGACTCAGAGGCCGAGATCCACTCAAGTCTAACTCTTCTTGGATCGGAACCGGCCCTTTCAAGTACCTCTCTGAGGAGTTTCAACCTCTTCTCGCATATCTTGTTGCCCGATATGAAGTGGCAGTCCCCAGGATGGCAGCCGGCTATCAGGACGCCATCATAACCGGCGTTAAGTGCTTCCAGGACGTGTAGCGGCGCAACCCTTCCGGTGCACGGAAACCTAACGATGCTTAGGTTTGGTGGATATTGTATCCTCGATACGCCAGCGAGGTCTGCCCCCGCATATCCACAATACTTGCAGCAGAATGAGATTATCCTGGGCTTCAAACCATCGCACCCCTAACGGTCTCCGCTATCTGCCTCTCCCTGTAGTGCTTCAGGTCTATGGCCGAAGCTGGACACGAAGCAGCACAAATCCCACAACCCCTGCACTTCGCATCCTCAACCCCAACCCTCTGTCTTCCCTCTACCTCGACGATCTTCAACGCCTTGAATGGGCAAAGGGAGGGACATATCATACAACCGCTGCATCTCCCTTGATCGACTTCGGCTATGATGGGCTCAGTTGCGACCTTCTCCTTGGACAGTACCTTCTCCGTCGCCCTGCCTGAGGCTGCAAGGGCCTGTGCCACAGCTGATGGGATGTCCTTTGGACCCTGGGCCGCTCCTGCTAGATAGATCCCCTCGCTATACGTATCCACTGGGTGGAGCTTTGGGTGCAGTTCGAGCAGAAAGCCATCCCCGCCTCTGGATATCTTCAGTGTTTCCCTTATCCTCTCCGATCCCTCTGACGGTATTAGTGCCGTCTCAAGCACAAGTAGATCCGCTTTAAGTTCTAGATTCTCATTCAAGGTCTGATCGAAGACAGTTAATTCGATTGACTCATCCTTCATGATCTCCACGTTTCCAGGCTTGCCCCGTACGAAGATCACGCCCATTTCCCTCAGCCGAGTATAGAATTCCTCGTACCCCTTTCCAGCAGCCCTCAGATCGTTGTATAACACGTACACTCTTGCCTCTGGCCTATGAGATTTGATATACCAAGCGTGCTTAAGCCCAGCCATGCATCCCACGACGCAGCAGTGCTGCAGATGGTTTTCATCCCTTGAGCCCGCACACAGCTGTATGACAACAGTCTCTGGTTCGGATCCATCGCTCAACCTGACGATGCTTCCGCCAGTCAATCCTGAGGGAGATACAAGTCGTTCGAGTTGCATGCCAGTTATGACATTCCTTGAACGGGACAACCCATATTCGTAAAGGTCTTGGTATATGTTGAAGCCGGTCGCTACTATTATGGCCCCAACCCTGGTCTCAACAACGGTCTCCCTCTGGGTGAAATCGATGGCCTTCGTTGGACATTTCTCGGAACAGATATTGCATGACGAATCCTTGAAGTGCAAGCAGATCGATGGATCTATCACCGGTACGCGCGGTACGGCTTGGGGAAAATTCATGTAGACCGCCCTTCTTGCTGAAAGTCCCTCATCGAAACCGTTAGGGGTCTCAACGGGACACACTCTGCTACATACCCCACACCCAATGCACTTCAGCGAATCGACATATCTGGGCTTTACATCGATCGCCACATCGAAGCTTCCAGCCACTCCCTCAACTCTGCTGACCTCTGAGCAGGTTAGCAACCTTATCCTCTCATTTGTCGCTACCTCGGTCATCAGAGGCGTGAGTATGCAGAGGGAGCAGTCAAGGGTTGGGAATGTCTTGTCGAGTTGAGCCATCCTACCCCCTATGCTGCTCTCCTTGTCCACGAGAGACACCTCATACCCCATATTAGCCAAGCTCAGTGATGCTGTGATCCCGGCGATGCCTCCACCGATCACGAGTGCCGATTTAGTCACGGGCGTCTCCAGCGGATGAAGCGGCTCAAGGAGGCGTGCCCTAGCGACACCCATTGCTATGAGGCCCTTGGCCTTCTCGGTTGCCTCAAGGGGTTTCTCGCCGTGGACCCATGAGCACTGCTCCCTTATGTTAACGATCTCCAAGAGGTATGGGTTCAACCCCGCCCTCTCCAGCACGGCCTTAAAGGTGCGCTCGTGCATGGATGGCGAGCAGGCCGCTACTACAACCCTATCAACGCCGTTGCGTTGAATATCTCTAATGATCAGTTCCTGTCCGGCTTCACTGCACATATATGTGCAGTTTCTCGATATGCGTACATCCTTGAGCTTGGATGCGTATGCCGAGAGTGATTTGACATCCAAAACCCCAGCGATGTTAGTGCCGCAATCGCACACATATACGCCAATCGAGGCCATTCCTAATCCCCTATCATGTCCTTCAGGATTTTTTCGACCGGACTCATGTTGAAATTAAGGCCAAGTTCTTTCCTGCCGATTCCCTGTGCAAATCCTATTGCCTGCTGGAGAAGGAGCACAGGCATACTCGGCGTTCCCTTCAGCTCAGTCAGTGTATCCTGCCGTGAATCGAGCATCTCGAAACAGTAGGGGCAAGGGGTTACCAATCCCTGAAGTTCGGCTTCGAGAGATCTCGTGATCTTGCTGGATGCCAATGTGAATCCTATATCGGGATCGATGGCCATGAGGGTCGCGCCACAGCAGTCAAGCCTTCCTGGGTACTCCCTTACGACTTCGGCCCCAAGCATCTCCAAAATGTCCTCGAGTTTACTCGGGTTCTTCGCTTCATCGAAGCCGTTGAACGAACCACGTATGGAGTGACATCCATAATGTGCTCCAAGTCTCAAGCCCTTCAGTGGCCTGGCCAGTTCCATATCTCCCAAACATTCGTGGAAGAATTCCACCGTGTGGAGTACGTCGGGTTCACTGTATTCCAACCCTTCCATTGCCAGTGCCCTCTTGACCCATTCAGCAACTTCCTTCCTAGATTTTATGAGATGCTGCGCTTCCTTAAGCGATAGATAACATCCGTTGCATACTGTTAGGAGCTCGCCTTCACCAGCTAATGATAGGTTCCTCGAAGCCAGATAGAGCCAGAGCTTGGGATTAATCCCCTTGAACGGATGCCCGCAGCAGGACCAACCTTCGATCTCTTTGGCATTTATCCCAAGGGACTTAAGGACGCTACGTGTAGAGGCCTCGACGCAGTATTGCTTTGTAGAGGCGTAGCAACCCCAATAAATCGAGAGGCTAATCTCACATTTCCCCCTTTTTGATCTTGGATAATATCTCAGAGGCCTTTCTCCACCTGTCACCTGTGGTCAGTGGTGGCAGCCCCATCGACTCGCGATTGCACACTTCAAAATCTCTATCCGTAACGTTCACTTGCTTAAATGCCAAACTGGTCTCGGAGAGATTCGTTAGCATCTCCACATATGCCTCAGGGGGTTTCAATCCCTTTGAGACGGCTTGGAACTGAAGATTCGAAATTAAATCAGCTGGGGCAACATCCTGCGGGCAATATTCCACACATTTCAGACATCTTGCGCAGTTCCATAAATTTTTATCAAGAGCCTTCTCGGGAAGCCCGTGCCTCACAAAGCCAACGATCCTGCTCGGCCGATAATCTCCAACTATCTTCGATATCGAGCAACTGCTAGTGCATCTCCCGCACTGGAAGCACTTCTCAGGTTTCTCGAATCCAGTTCTGAACATCTCTAGCCCTTCTTCTTATCTAACCAATTTCTAACCTCGACCTTGAACCATTCGAGGGCTTCTCCACCCGTGAGGACGTTGCCGGTATCAGCTTCGATTGTAGAGGGCTTTATCAATGCAAGCCATCCTTGACCATAGGGGTCCTTCCGGATGATTCGAGGGCTCTTCCTGGCTTGTTGATTCACTTCGGTTATCTCCCCCGAAAATGGTGACTCGACGGGTCCAACCCACTTCGCGCTCTCAATTGTGCAAATCGGCTTGCCTTGCTCAACGGGAGCTCCAACTGGTTTGAACCTCACAAGTATTATGTCACCAGCCATTTCGGCGCCAAGCGAGGTCATTCCGATTCTCGCTTTTCCATCCTCGAGTTTAGCCCAAGTGTGACCATGGCGCCAGTAGTAGGAATCCTTCATCAACACATATCCTTCTATGACTTCAGACATGTCATTTACATCTCGATAGGATCAGAGCCTGTCGGGTGGAGAGTGCCCGCATTTTTAATGTTTTCAGTTATCGCCCGGTATGAGGACATTTGATTAATGGATCCCTACACCTCGTAATGGCTAGAGCCTGGCGAATGGAGCGAGTTAGTGTTTTTAATCCTTTCATTAGGTGCTTCGAAGGCAAGATCCTCGACGCCAGTCCAGCCATGCACTGCCAGATCTCCTCTAACTTAGGGGCATGTTAGAAGGGCATCCCTTCACGCATCTTCTGCAGACATCCCCTCTACCACTGGTCGTTCCTTTGGGATGAAAAGGATGTCGGGAGAGGATCTTCTGTGAGCATCTCCCGCGATATCCGATCAGGTGACGAGAAGCTATATGCGAGGTGGCTGTCGTTCAGGTCGATATCTTGCCTAGGTTCTTTAACAGCTGTAGATTGACTACGTTCTGGGGTTTTCCGCCAAGATATGCATTGATGTTCTTTATGGTCAATTGCAGGATATAGTTCTCCGAGTAGTCGGTATACCAAGCTATGTGGGGCGATAGGACGACATTGTCCAGCTTCAGTAGTGGATCATCGGGTTCAGGTGGCTCCTTTTCGAGCACATCCAAGCCTGCCCCGAACAGTTTGCCCGATTGCAGGGCAAGCGTCAATGCCTTCTGATCCACAACTGCTCCCCTTGATGTGTTAATCAAGATGGCCCCATCCTTCATCTTCGATATCGAAGATTCGTTTATTATGTGATGAGTTTCCTTGAGTAGGGGCACGTGCAAGGATATGATGTCGGAACCCTCCAAGACTTCATCGAGGGAGACATATTTTAGCACCTCAGCAGCTTCCAATTCCGGCCTCTTAATCACATCGTAGGCGATCACGGTCGCCCCAAATGCCCTCGCAATTTTAGCAACGTTCGCGCCAATGGCGCCAGTCCCTATCAAGCCGAAGGTCTTTCCGTTTATCAGTTTGCCCTGTAACTCTTGGCTCGGCCATCTTGCGGCCCTGACGGCGGAGTCCGCCGTAACTATCCTCCTGAGGAGGGCCAGTAGTAATGCGAATACGTGCTCAGCGACGGGGAGGTTGCCGTAGCCGGGGACGTTCGAAACCACTATGCCCCTCTCGCTCGCGGCCTCAATGTCTATGTGATCGAATCCTGCTGATCTTGTGACAATGAATCCCAGATTTGGAAGTGAGGCGATTATGTCCCTACTGACCTTTGAGAAGACGAAAACGGATAACAGCTCTGATCCCTTATGTTTGTTCAGATCGACATCCGATATGTTCCGACTGTCGAACGAAATCTCATGCCCTTCACCTTGTAACGATTGCAGAGCAGCTACAGCCGCGGGATTCGCTTCGAGGATTAGTAGCTTCGCCATGACGCTTTCCATTCAACTAACTCCCAATCGTAATTAAGTCTTATGCAGGACAAGACGGATACATGTTGATAAGGAATATCGAAGGACATGCGCAAGAGGCAACTGGGCCAAACTAGCGAGCCATGACCTGAGGAGCGATTTATAGTGACCTATGGAGTTACCTGAATCTAGCCGTCATCGGCTATACCGATGACTGAAGTAGGAGAGAGACAGCCTCTTTCAAGATCGGCCAACTCTTCGGACCCACTGACATGCTTTGCTCATAGTTATATAACTTGAGCTTGAAATCACTCTCCTGCATTATATAGCCCAACTCGTCTTCAGCGATCCCCAACACGAACTTGTACTTTGCCCTCATCATCTTCTTAATCTCAAGCCCTAGATCGGGGAACGCTTCCCCTGGTATAGTCGCGAACTGAGCCCCCGCAACTCTAGCCACTGTCACCTCCGTCCATAGATGGCCGTCGAACCTTTCTCTCCTCAATACGCCCCTGCTCAACAATTCCGAGAAGTTATCATTCACTAGGGGTATCCGTATTCTCGAACGCCTCAAGCTTATCCTCGGCTCCTCCTGCAGTTCAGCTCCATCAAAGGCTTCTATGGTCTTTTTGGCCACCTTATGGCCTATTACCTCAGTGCTCTCGAAATCCTCTTGGGACGCGTCGGGTGTGACCATTCCCCCAATAGCACCGTTGAGATAAATGGCGCAACCCCCGATCTCATGCTCGATGGAATTGCACGTATATCCAGGGAAATCGGCGGAGATCAATGTGTTATGATCTCCCAACACCTCAGGATGGCTTGCGAAGTTAATCAATGTCGCTATCGTGCCTCCGTTAGGCCTTTCGAGCTTGGCGACGAGGAGCTCGTTATCCAGGTTGCTGCTTTTTCGCACGTTCTTTGAGATGCCAGATGCGTCTCTAGCTGAAAGACTCAGTTTAGCATCCGCCATACTGGAAATGGCCCGTCTGATGCACTCGGAAACCTTGGCCTTGAGAAAATTCACATATCTTTCATCAACTCCCGAACTCTCGGGACTTGGTCCCCAGAGGCCAATTGTATCGGGGCCCGAATGCGTATGTGTGCATGCGACGATCATCTCCTCCATTCCGCAGAGCCTCCTCATCTCAAATACATCTCCATTGAATAGGCCGATCAGATCCAATGCGACAAATCCGAGTTTTATGCCCTTTGACTCCAGCACTAAGCACCTCGCATATAGATCATCGTGAACTCCCGTGCTCCGCCTATCCCGGCTAAATCCGGCGAGGAAAGCCGTTTCGTATGGTGTAATCTCGATCCTATATGCTCCTGCCCTAAGACACGACATACTCAGTCTGGGTTGAAAGGAGGAAAAAAGCCTGCCGATTGCGATACTGTTGCTCTCCAAAAGAATCGGATTCCAAACACGATCTCCTGCAACCAATAATAAACTGGTGAGTTGTTGCAGATGCCAAGGCATCTTGAATGTTCGTCTCGTGTAATACCAAAAAAACTTTAGATGGGCCATGGCATCTCGTTAATTACGAAGAGCTATTCCACAATAAAGTCCTTCGAGCAAGATGGCTTAAATAAGGCAGTGGAAACTATGGTATAGGAGCGTGAGTTGGATTAGTTAGGCTATTCGGCAGGAACAAGGCCTCTCAGCCACCGCCCCAACCCATACGAAGCAGTAAACCATATGGTGCGTATGATGTAAAGGTGATAGCTGAACTTGAGGTGCAAGTTGAGAAACTCAGAAGGATATCGCAGCGAATGACTTCGAGGGGACGTGAACTTTTTGAGAAGTGCGTGAGGGCGCAGCAACAGAGAGACAGTGCAACCGCATCGATGTATGCAGCAGAAGCTGCCCAGATGAGGAAGATGTCCTCCGTGATCATCAAGGGTGAGCTCTCACTGGAGCGCGTCGTGCTCAGGCTGAGGAGTATCATCGATTTCAAGAACGCTATGGAAGCCGTAGGTCCTGCCATCAAGGTCATAGAGCAGGTTCAATCCGAGTTGAGAGATGTTGCTCCAGAGGTCTCTGCCAATCTTGCCTCGCTCAATGACACACTGGACGAACTCATAGTGTCCACCGGTTCCGTTTCAAGTGGTTTCGCCGATACAACGGTTGTAGATCAAGAGGCCCAGAAAATCCTCCAAGAGGCCTCTACCGTCGCGGAACAGAGGGTAAAGAGCAGCTTCCCTGATATGCAACAAATCTATTCGAGCTGGGAAACTGGCAGAAGGTAGCAGCATGTAAAAGGACAGGTACAACGGGATATCGTGGCAGAGCTTAAGTATCGGCATTGGGCAGATTCATAGATGGTGTGATAAGTGCCACACGACAGGCTTCAGGTCTGTCCTAAGTGCCTTGGCACGAGGATCGATCTCTATCTAGGCGGATATGCCGGTAAGCTCTACCGCTGCCTTGATTGTGGCTATGTAGGGGCTATCATCATAGAGACAACCTATGAGAGCTATGAGAACTTGAAGAAGCAGATCGAGGAGGACAACAAGAACGGGAGCGCAGATCACTGATGGCATGGAGTCCACAATCTGTAAAATCATCTTCGGGATACCTGGAACCCTCGCTTACATCATTCTGCGACAATGAGGGCACATCGATGGAATGTCTTTCTGGGTCGGATCTCAAAGAATCACCCTATCATCGGATCTTAAAATAGGCAATACTTAAAGCGACGCTAACTGTATGGTAGATGGGCAGCTATGATCGAAAGGGAAGAGATGCAGGAAATCGCGAATTCTTACAGAGAACCGATAGGACTGAACATAGGTTCGCACTCGGCTCTCGACGCCTGGCAGGGACAACGCAACTACGGCATGAGGACGATCATCTACACTACCCCTCAGAGGGCTAGGATATATCTTGAGAATCCGATGGTCGGCAAGGAGGGGCAGAGGATCGAGGATCTGGCAGCAACTGTCAGGAGAGATCTCATAGTCGTCGACGATCCCAGGGATATAAAGAAGAGCGGCAGTTGGAGAAGTGCAATACTCATCGTTGATAGATACGAAGAGATAGTGAAGTACGTCGATGACCTCGTCCAACTGGAATGTCTCCAGATACCGAATAGGGCATTCTCGGTTTATGTTGGTGGGGATGAGAAATGTAGTTTGATAGAGGATAGATTCACGGTCCCGATAGTGGGATCGAGAATGCTGTTGAAGATAGAGAATAGAGGGGAAGTTGAAAGGGACTACTACTGGTTTGCTGAGAAAGCAGGCATACCGTCCCCTAAGTCCTATGCCTATGAGATCCACGATGAGGGTATACGGTTTAAGGAGTATATCGAGGAACCCATACTTCTGAAGGCTGAACACGCTACGCGCACACTTGAGAGGGAGTTCATCTTTGCGGCGGATTCAAGGGATATGGAGGCGAAGGTGACCGAGGAGATGCGTCTCGGCAACCTCAGCAGATCGTCCTTAGAAAGGGCAAGGGCTGAGCAGATAGTCTTAGGGCCTCATGCGAATTTCAACTTCTTCTTCTCACCCATAGATGCAAAAGAGAACTGGGGGGATGCCGAGAGGGCTTTCTCCAGACTCTACGGCCTTTCCATTGAAGATGCGAGGGCCTGCCTCTCGAATCAGCTCCTCTCTATAGATGAGAGAAGGGAGACGACACTCGATGGCTTAAAGAGGCTTCCAATCGATGTACAGCAGAAGCTGAGGAGGACACCATCTTTTGAGGTGACGTGCCATCTCCCGATGACTCTAAGAGAATCGCTATTGAAGGAAGTACATCGATTCGCGGATGCCTTTTATCTCGCGACAAGGAAGCATGAGCCCCCTGGAATCATAGGGGCGTGGTGCCTGCAGACGCTGATAACATGGGAGAAGATAGGTCCCGGGACGGCTGTCCAGTTCGGTCTCTACGATGTTCCCGAAGGTCAAGGGGCTTACATCCACCTGCCAGTAACCCAAGACGTGGCATTGCGACACGGCGGTGGAACTAATACCCATATGGGCATTGGAGGCCAATACTCAAATGCAAAGTATGGCTGCACTATGAGCATGGGAGACAGGATAGCACTTGAGATCAAGAGGGCCTTAACGCGCAAATTGTTAGACGATATAGTCACCTGACTGTGAAAAAGGTTAAACTCGGAGCTAAGGCTGCGGGCATGCTTTTGTATAGCGCATAAAAAAGGCCACTACTTTTCGTTCTCCATGCCACATCTGGGGGTCTTCTGGACCATAATGTTGTTCGAATCCTTGGGGGTCTTCTCCGTGCTACAACTAATGGTGTATGACTATGCGGCGAAAAAGCTTAACTTGGATGGTGTTGGATGGCCATAAGCATGTACGTATACGAGATCATTGCCATCACAGCATCTTTGTCCCTTCTATCCTACGCTTCAGTTGAGGATGTTAGGAAGAGGGAGATCTCGGACAAGGTCTGGCTAGTCCTCCTCCTCTTTGGGATTGCAGTTCGCATCATGGATATTGCGACCCAACCAACTCTCGATCATGCATTTTACCTGGCGATCTCGGCAGGAGTGCCGGCCTTACTCTTTCTCCTGATGTATTATCTTGGCCTCTTGTTTGGAGGAGCCGATGCCAAGGCCTTCATATGCATAGCCCTGACGGTTCCAAACCCGCCAACCTCGGCCCCGATAGTGAGTGGCTATCTTTTGCCCTTCTATTCGATATCGATATTCGACAACGCCATTCTCCTCTCCCTCACGACGATCCTACTGAATCTGGTATACAACATATCATGGCTCCTAACCGGACACTCATTTTTCGATGGACTTGAGGAGGAGTCCAGAGCAAAGAAAGTTATCGTCTTCTTCACATGCAGGAAGGTCAGAGCCTCGGTTGTGAAGGCCAGTCCAAACTTCCATACGGCTGAAGAGCTGATCCAAGCCCCCGATGGAACTAAGCGCAGGCGCATCAAGCTGATGTACAGGCTATCGGATGGTGATGAGGATGAGACAATCCCCGATGTCGAATATATACTCGCCCACTACTACGTCCCTCTTGTTGTCTTCATCACTATAGGATTCGTAGCATCCATACTGGGGGGAGACCTGATCATGCTCATCGTCCAAACCATAATGACGCCATTCATGCAATGATCTCTCAACAATCGCTTAAGACTAGTTCTCTTACACATGTGCATATTAATAGGCATGTAGAGTTCGGCGGCTCACTCAGAGGCGAGCGAATGAGCTTTTGCTCAAATGCCATCAGATTGGCAAATCGTGCTAAAGGGATGCGATCTGCACATCCATCCTGACAACATAGACGATTGTCTCTTTTGGGGGGTATTTAGGTGGTTGAGTCGGCGTCATCGTTGCTTGCTCAGTCGTGTGCCCAGTAAAGCTGACTGTTACGGTTATTGGATTTTGATCGGGTATGAGAATTGTCTGCACTGTTGTACGCGAATTTCGAGCTACTAGGTTTAGCATCCCGCCCCCCATAACCCTAATAGTGCCAAAGGTTATGTTGATGAAGGTTATCCTGACGACACTCCGATTTATATTCGAAGCCCCCTCCTAGAACATGAATACGCCCATGTAACTGGCCCTAACCCTGGCATAATTCATGTCCAGCCACGCGCCATTCTGCTGTATTACGTAGACATACCCAAGGGGGTCGGATGCGTTCTGCATTATCAGGCTATTTTTGCCGACCAATACCTCGGTACCAGCTCCCACCCCAACGTTTCTGCCCCCGTCGAGAAGATGAAGGTTTCGCCTCAAGCCATCACCTCTACCATGCAGCTATACTTCACGGGCGAATCCTTCAGGAACGTCCAGAAGTCCCTCAGGCTCCAAGGGGTCAACGTCTCCCACGTTGCCGTCTACAAGGACTACCCAAAAAGGGGCTAGAGCATCGGAAGCAAGCCTGGCCCCCAGGACCTTGAGAGGAGGAACCTCTTGGCATCCTCCTCGTCCTCGAAGAGGGTAGCGCCGCACTCGGCCATCCAAGTAGAAGTCCCCCGTCTTCTCGGGCTTCCACACATATTTCAGCCTGGAAATCGAGGCCCCGCACTTGGGGCAGGGAACCTCGTACTCCCAGTCCACGTTGACATGGTCAGCATTATCGACTGTAACTACGCTCATCTTTCAAACCCGAAACAAGTTGGTGGATTAGATGCTCGACCTAGGACGCATCCATGCAATATCCTAGATAGCATATTTGGCCTACCCGAAGAGCTACACGTTGGGGTCGGACGTGGAATTGAGGGCTTCGAGGTGCCTCCAAATCTCCATCTTCCTCAGCCATGCGGGCCATTTGCTGAGGTCCTCCCGATCCCTCATGGAGAACCAAGAGATGCACTCCAAGCAGACGTTATCCATGTCCGATGGCGTCCCCTTTCCGCAGAGTACACAATACCTCATGGCTACCCGACAAAAAAAGGTGTGGGGGAATACTTAGCACTTGCTGAGCTCAAGGTTTCTTGAGGTTTAGTGTGAAGCCAAGTACTCCATGAACAGCTGCCTCTATGCCGAAGAGCCCTAGTTCCATGCCGTTCGCTAGGATCAACGCTAGTCTCTTGGCGAAGTACCGAAGGCAAAGGAGTGGCTTGGGGGGAACGCGGCAGTCCGAGAGCTAAGGAATTCCTTGGAGAAAGGCTTCATTTCACAGCCGATTTATGACAAGCTCTACGGAGAGGTCGATGAGGCCCATAGGCAGGCTGACATGGTGAACACAAAGAAAGCTATGGAGCTGGAAGTACCTTGAGCGGATAAAGCCTCAGGTATCCGAGACATGGAGGGCTGACGAGATTTACGTCAAATTCAGGGGGAACCTGAAGTATCTCTTCGCCCTGATGGATGATGAGACGAGGTATTGGATAGCTCAGGAGGTGGCCGACGCGAAATACTCCTACGACGCCAAGAGGCTATTACAGAAAACTCAATCTAATGCCCGCTGGAGCTCGAGTTCCGTGACGAAGAGAGTCACGAAGGCCATGGAGACTGGTCTGGCCACTACTGGGAGGCTAAGGATACTTCGGGTCTTGGCAAAGGATAGAGGTAATGCCTTGATCAAATATGGAATCGAGAGGGAAAGCGGGCTGAGGCACGATGATATAGTGAGGAACTTGACGGCCTTGCTCGGGATCGGTTGGGTAAAGTCCCTCCCAACCAAGCCCAAGAAATACAGGATAAACTCAGATGACAGTATCGTGAGCAGCCTCATCGAGTTCTTCTACAGTGTAAGATATATTTAGAGAAAGCTATATGCGCTTATGGAGCTTGGTAATCTCAGCCTTTGGTATTAGAGCTAAATGACCAACAATTATATAGCTATGACTTGGCGTCCTTTTTCACATCATTCCCTTTTCCTGTCCAGTAGAGCCACCAACCAAGACCAAATATAACGATGACGATTAGGAAAAGCTGTATCAGGAAACTGTTATCAGACAATTCGTATATGAACTGTTTAATGAAGAGCAAAACTATTCACCACATAACTCCCTATTGTTTTCACATTCTCTGTTCCTTCCTATCCCATCATCCTTTAAAAAATTTATATATATAAACTTAACTCATATACTCTGTGTGTGTTTATGACGGATCTAACCATGTAACACGCTATAACACATATGTAGGTCTCCTTCCTCTGCATAATCTTCTTCATGCTCTTAAGCGAGCTGAAGGTCGTCTCCGCCTTTGGTCTCATCGTTGTACCTCTCCATGAGGTTCTCCTTGTCTTTGGGGTAGCTGAGCTATATTCTCATCCAGGATCCGAAGATCCAGACGCCGACGCGAGCATATACCGCCTCCACCGCAGAACGACGAGGAGATCGTCCTGGCTCTATTGATGGCCAGATGTTCCAGAAGGATATCGGTCTGAAGCTGAAGTTCTCGAAGTCGAAGACGACCGAAATCCTGAACGACCTTGAAGCCAAGATCATGATCGAGAGAGAAGAGGGGTAGAAGGTACCTAATCAAGTTGACATGTAGCCAATCACATCAACGAAAAGGGACTTTATACGGCCTTAATGCTAGATCTGGCTTGTTGAAGATACGATTATAGTTGAGCTGCTGTCCCTATTCTCCTGCAGGCTTACGCCCTGTTGCTGTTCATTAGTGATCCCCATGAGAGAAGTTATCTTAAGCATCACTTTATCAATCAGGTCGACCAGCTTCATCAGGCGCATCATGGAATCCTCGTCCTCACCTGCTTTACCGATGAGCTCGTCTCTCGCCTCTATGTAAACCTCCTCGGATACTATGCCGATGGCTCTGCGAGCCTCGAGATATTCAAGTCGATGCCTGAGTAGCGAAGCTTTGGGGTAGAGGGCTGCAATTCTTCTTCTCGCGACATCCCTCAACGAATTGGCCTCTTCGGACAACTGTCCGATCTGCTTCCGTAGATGCTCGGTCACATCGACATAAGCCAAGGACTCACCTCTGCCCGGTCCTATGCTCCTCAGTTTCTCCAGCTGAGATGCTAGATTCTCGGCCTGTTTAAGAAGAACCTCCAAATCGCCTATGAGTTCGACTGTTGCAAGCCAATCATAGATGGCCAAGGCTTCCCCTTCCTGCATGCCATTAAACAGACGCAAAAAGAATAGATAACGATTGCGCCGGTGCTCGGCATTGAGATCGCATTCCCACTAAATTAGAAGCACCTCATCTAAGGGGCTTTCTCGGCTTTCTCAGGGCTCATAGCACGGTTCTCGAGACACTGAGCTGCATTTTTAGAACGAGCCGGAATTCATGTTGAGAGAGCGGTTCTAAACTATTATCGACGGAAACTAAGCGTTCTGGGCCTAAAAGCTAATGATAATAGATTCAGTCTTAAGGAGGACATAATCGTAAGTGAAAAAGGCATTTGTAAACTTGCTAACAATTACCGAACATCTAGATGTAAACGTCGGTCCCTCAATCCATGCTTTAATATTTACCGCGGTGTAAGCCATGCTCATGAAGCCTTTATAATCGGCCCACACACTATATAGCAGCTCTAATTGCACCGAGGTTACTTACCCTTGGCGTCTCTCGAGTCGATAAATGTCATTACGGCTTGGGAGTTGACGTTTTGGTCGGTTCTGAAGGCCCACTCGAGGTTGCCTTGGTCGCTCTATATACCTTCCAGGCCTGTATCGCCTCTGAGAAGCTCTTTCCAGACTTAATCTGTTCCCTCACGAACAGATTCATCTCTGAAAGTTTACGGGGTTTCTTGACAGCTTGCTTTGGAGCCTTCGTGGCCTCTGTAACTTGCTTCTGCAATTCCGTTATCTGCCTCTCGATTTCTGCCATCTTAGCTGTAGCCTTGGCTGTGGACTTGATATCCGCGCTGATGCCCTTTAATAACGCCAGTACCTGGTCTACTCCCTTACCCAATCGAGCTGTTTCTTTTTTTAGAGTTGTTTCAGTTACAAACTTTATTTGGGATTTCGTCACCAATGAGCCATCAACCACAGTATTACTTCTCATATACTTGAGCTTTTCTACTGAGGTCAAAAAAGGCATCCTAGAGCATAACCGAGGTCCAAAAGTCTCTTGCAGGCGATTTAGATGAACCAATGTGTAGTTGAAACTTGCCACCTTACCTTTAGTGACATGACCCTGAGCCTAAATATCACACGGATACGTGATGTGGGTTGGTGCATGGGTAAGCCAATTAATGGCTTTATAAATGTCCAAAGCATATTAAGACGGCGTAAACAAGACATGGCTTATCAGTACCTATCTGACAGTGAACTGATAAACGAGATAGATGTGATCAATAAGCTGGTTGAAACCCTTACCTCTCAAGCAGAGAAGTTAACCAAACTTATGTCTGAAGGAAAAGTGAGCGACTCCACCTACAGAGACATCCTAGAGGAGCTGAGAAAGAGAGCTGCCATTATCATTCGTAAGATGGACGAGCTGCTCATGGCGGTCGACGATAAGGTCAAGATGATTAACAGCCAGATTGCAAAGTTTAAGTACGATCTTGAGCTCTTGGAAATCAGGCATGCTATAGGCGCTATCCCTGACACCAAATATAATATCGTTCATGAAAGGGTCCAGATCCAGCTCAATGAGATAGAAGGAACTAAGAAGGGAATCGTTGAGCTGGTAAGTAGGGTAATCGAAAACTCGAGAAGCTTGGGCCAGTATGTCCCCGACGACCTTACGACTATACCTCAGATGCCCGCTCAACCTGCCACAGAACCTGCCGTAAAGCCTCTTAAACCCGACTCAGTGAGCCATGAAAAAACTTTACAACAGTCCGAATCCGAGATCATGCCTGTCGAAGTGCTTTCTAAGCCTAAGGTCATAAAATGCTCAAGATGCGGAAGGGAAATCCTAGAGAATGCTTCCTATTGCTACTATTGTGGTTCTAGGATGATGGTTTAGCACCCCTTACGCCATTACTCCTATCGATTGCATGCGGTACGCAAAAGCCTGTAAAAGACGCATGTCTACTCGTCGGATTGATCGAACTTCCTGATGATTATGATTCGAAATATAGCTACCATTCCTACCACGGCTATGACAAAGACGAATAAGGTGAGGCAGAGTCTTCTTGGCTTATTTAGGTCGCCTTAATGTTCACACCACAGTTTTCACAGAAGTTAGCACCGACCTTCATGGTTACCCCACACTTTGGGCATCTTACCTCTTGAGATGGAGGTGGTGGCGTAACATTTACCTGTTTTTCTAAAGGTTTGCTGCCCCATTGAAAAACGCTCCCAATTAGCTCGAATAGATCACTCTCGCCCATGAAGCGTAAGGAACTAAAGAAGAAATATACACTCAGAACAGCAGCAATTATGGCAATGTAAATCATAAGGCTCAGTAAACTCGATCCAATGGCCAGGAAGATAAATGCCAAGAAGCAAATAAGCGAAGAGGACATATACCTTTTAGCCTTACTTGACATCGCATTAATCTACCACTTTCGAGCTTAAAAAACTTACCATGGCCTAGTTAGTTCGATGGATTAGGTTCCTATACGAAACCAGAGCAACCAATGTTAGCCGTTTTAAAGACGGTATTATCCAGGGAATGATCACAGGGCATGAGGTAGAGTAGATCTTCAAATACTTCCACTTCTGGTCCTCAGGTAGCTTTTTACACTCCCTCTAACCGTAATTGCTAGAAACTGGCAGTTTTCAAGCATGCCCTTGACCCCTTGAGATCCGCCGTCAACAAAGCTTCATGGAGGATAATTGACACAGTCGTGAAAATACGGAGATATGTGGCTCGAATATTATCTGTTGAAGGAGACATTCAGAGCACGATAAGTCTTGATGGCCCAAGTGGGAGTTTGTATGGATTCCGAAATACATCCACCTATATAGCTAGACAATAACCATCTACTATTCGGTGGCAAGGGCGCTTGGTTCAGAAATTGGACCTTCGGGACCGAGTGCATATCTCACCTCATCCTTGTCCTTGCCACCGAATCAGGACTTGAACGGTCCATCGAATAAATAGAAGCAAATTCGTATATCTCGTATGTTACATACAAGTTGTTTTACCGTATATTTGATTCATTACTTCTGGTTTAGAAGATGGGGTTATGGTCTAAGGGAAATGCTATGAGACTACTGAAGGAGACTGTGACATGGGAGATGTGTAGCGTCGTGGTCTTAGCCGCAGTTATTTTAACCGATCCCGTATTATCGGTCGCATTGGCTAAGGGTTTGGCTTGCTTGGCCCTTGTTGCCACGATATGTGGCATCTATCTCATACTCAGGCTTATGAGATCACTCGATTTCATCTAGCTCATTTTGACAGCTAAATAGTCGAGGTAGAGGGTCACGACTAATGCTAGACATATAGGTATACCTGTGGAGAGCAATAACTCATACTTACTAAATATACCTGTACCCCCGAGCATGATGTGCCCCGCGATCATGGAGATATTGTGTATGGGCACAATGGAAAGGAAACCCGAAGACGTAAAATAAGATGCCGCACATATTTTACGTGACCATAGTGGAAGCTTGGATTGAAAGGTCAGGTAATACATGAGTAGGGCATATCCCAGGGCTACAGCAATCGACAGGGAGTGAAAGATCGCGACCACCCACAACCCAACATTGTAGAGCGATACGATCCTCTGATTGGTTTCTATGAGTCCAAAGGGGAGTTTGAGGCCTACGAATGTGCTGATGCCATCTGCGAAGAGCACAGCCGGTAGAACGAGAAATGCCACAAGATATCCTGTTCTCTTTGGAGTATGATAGGGTGCTCCCAAGGCCCGACGCGCTACTCGACGCTTTCCCTCTAAATAGCTTTTTCTCCTCGATTCTAAAGTGTCCTGAAGCCAAATTTCAATGTGAAACCGTGGATATCTCAGGAGTATCGATAAAGGCTGTTTGCGAGATAGAATGGGATAAAAAATGCCGCAAGATATCCTTTTCCCTGCACCAAAGACCAAAGCGCTTCTTCGATGCTTCCCTCTAAATAGCTTTCCGCCATGGCCTTCCAAAGTTAGCTGTCAACAAAGCTATGGGAGGGTGAAACCTGCTGCAACCAGTATTCCCCTTCTGTCTTGAACCCACATCACGATCTGAAGCCCCTTTGTATAGGTTTTATTGAACTCGATGGAATAGACGCCATTTCCATAGTAGTAGCAGAAGTTAACTGAGGCGTTCTTCCACTTTCCTGAAACCGTATCATAAAACGATACTTTGATGGATGTGTTGGGGAGATCATTGACGATCTGTTGGTTCTCCTCTAGAGCTCTGAATGTCAGGTTGGTGCACGATCCGCTGGACGTTATGCTGGACATATTCACCGTCACTCGAAGAGCTACTGAGATGTTCCTTTGCCAACTGAACATGCCGATTGTCGTCATATTCACCATGATGGTCGCATTCGCAGAAGACATGCTATCTTGCTTGGCCCATGCCATATTGACGAGATTTCTACTGATATTAGAGACGACGAGGTTGGCCCCCAGACCCGCGAACGCGTTAATCGCTGTGAGCCTCCATTGCTGCATGTACTGCCTCGCGTTTCTCTCGCCTTTATCGAAACCTGCAGAGTTCCAATTGGGCAGAGCTCCTAATGGCGCCCATGTCTTGTTGTACCATATCGTTGCGTTTGCAAGCGAACATGCCAGCGCCCTTTTCACATCATTCTCCAGATCAATGGTGACATCCTGATAAGGTTGGTATCTGAAGTGCTGCTCATAGACCTGTGTCTCGTAGATTAAGATCGCCGTTGCCATCGCTACCATGCCTATTATGATAGCCGTTATGACTATGAACTGTCCTGCCCTGGATCCTCCGTTCTTCATCCGGTCTCGCCCCCTGTAGCGAGCTGCAGGTATAGAACGTATATCCTTTCCTTATAATAAGATGTGTAGACGTATGTTACTGATGCTATCTCTGGTGATCCGCTGAAATCGTTCACCCCCAATGAGTTCGTTATCACCTGACCGTTGTATGGTGCGAGAGTTGCTGTGCCGGACTTATAGCACGACACGAAAACGGTCAGATTGTAGTACACAGAAGGCGGCAAGATCGTCTCCAAGAGGAGTTTCAGGTGAATCTCCCATCCGGAATGGGAGTCACCGACAGTTGCCTCCAATGCCCCGCTCTCAGCGAGCCTTTGTAGGACGTTGTAGCCAGTCTTCTCCAGTTCTTCTATATCGCGCGTCGCCCATGTCCTGTGGGCCTTCAGAAGGTATGCCGCTGCGGTGAAAGTTGTGAAGATTATCATGACTGCTAATACGGCTTCTATGACGCGCAGCTGTCCCTTGGAGTCTCTGTGCACCTCAATCACTCATCTTCCACAGATGCAACTCTATGTAGTAGCTCATCCCACCCATGTAAACAAGCCTTCTTACATAGACCATGACCGTACCAGTTGGTAATTTCGATCCTACAGGCTGCAAGGTGGGGATAGTGCTGCATATCACGAGGATATTCTTCCCCTCAGACTTTACGACCATTACGGTGTATATCGTGCCTGGCTCAACGTAGCTCATCTGGAAGACCCTGAAATCCTTCGATCCATAATTGACAACGCCCTTATCATTATACTGGCTGAGAACGAAATCCGAGGGACCGGCCTGGGCTGCTCCTTCATCTACGGTTATCTCGCTTGCCTGCTTTCTGAGGTGTTTTGCTCCTTTTGGCATCGAGTCAACTGTTATCCCAATGAGCACATCATTCCCCACCATTTGGGCGAACGTGGTGTCGCCCCCTGTCGTGCAGACGTAGGAGCCCAAAGATTGCAGGCCATAGAAGTTCGCAGTTACGAAGAAGACGCATCCGGTCAAGTCCTTTGTCGAAAGGCCTTGCATAAAGCTCGTATAGTCGAAGGACCTCCGGCCCTTCCAGTCTGTGACGTTGTATTTGGCATCGGACATGTAATAGGCGACATCAAAGTTCGGGCTCATGCCCGTCTGAACATACGCCAATAGAAGCGATGCCGTCAGGTTTGCATTAGGAACTGGTATGTTCTCATGGGTTCTGACTGTAACGTTAAAAGCACAGGAAAAGTTTTTCGATCCGACAAGTATAAACTGAGTTGGGACTACTGTTATGTTCAGGGCAGGGGTTATCATAAGTCTGAAGGCGTAGTTCTTGTTCAAGCCCAACAGTTGATAGATATTTTGGGTGCTGAGCATCGTTCCAATCGTATTATCTGTTAGACGCCTCACCTTGTCAAGATCGAGCTGGTACTCCGAGCCGTTCCGGCCTGCCAACCCTATGCTGCTCGGCACGGAGGTCCTTACCCCCCAGTCGGCTGGCGTACCCTCCGTAAGAAGTAGCTGGTCCATCACCTTCTCGGCTGTTGATAGTAGTTGTTCTTGGGAGACCTCTTTCTCAGGAACTGTTATCATAGATATGTACGATGCGGTTGCAGAAATGAACATGATGACCATGATCGAGGTAGCAAATAGATAATCGAAGAGTGCCCTCAACTCTTCAACCTCCCAAAGCCAAGGGATATCGCGCCGTTCACCTTCTTGCACCAAATGACTCCGTTTGTGGATCCGCTTGGCAGATAAGAGGCCGTTAGAACTCCTGGACCGACCTGAATGCTGTCCCTTGTATCAAAGCTTATCCCAAGTGAAGTGCCATTAAAAGGAAGGGATGATACTACATTTATAGTATTATATCTGTCCAGCTTGGCCATGATGTTGTAGATTCCTCCAGTCATGCTGAGGCTGAGGGAGTACCCATAGTTGGCGACAGAGGCAGGGATCTCGATGCTTTGGTAGAAGAATAGGCTCTTCGCATCCGATGAGTTAGCCATCACGATGAGAGACATCGTTTGAGACGAGGCTCTGTCCGTTGTCTCCTTTAACTGCCTCTTTACCAAGTCGAAGGTCTCCATCTGCTGCAAAGATGAGATCGACGAAGACATCAGTAACATGAATACCAGCAGACACGCGGTCCCTATCACGTTGCTAAGGAGTTCCATCGTAGTCACCTACACCGTGAACACCGACACATCGGATCTCACCACATTTACGATCGTTCCCACCGCAGTTGAGGATCCAACAACGGAGTAAGAGTCCATAACATTTCCATCGAGGTAAAAGGTTATGAGGATTATATTTGAAGTTGTTTTGTACGACGAAACGCTGAGCCTCATGTTCTGGGCTTTCATGTTCATGACGCCACTTCCCCCTGATATCGTGCCGAAGCTCATATTGATGAACGATATCTCAACCACGTTGAGGTTGCCGCTTGTGCCATCACCGGTGTCGTAGAAGAAGAATGACCCGTGATTGATGACCCTAATGCGCAGAAAGTCCATTACAACCCATGCCCCCTTCGATTGATTTGTGTAGGCTCTACCAAGTCTTGATGAAAGACTGTTTATGATATGCTGATCGGATCCTGAGATCGTCTTTTTGCCCGTTACTCCTTCGAGAGGCCCGCCTTCAACCTGAAGGGATCTAGTCGATCCCTGCAGAACGGTCCCTAGAACATCCACATCGACAGATATCTTATTCGACAGCCTGAAGCTCGGCCTTGCCGTGATAAGGTTGAATCGCAGGTAGCCCGATGTCCCCGGCTTAGTCGCAACGTCCTCCACAACCTCGGAGAAGAGCATGACATTGTTCTTCATCTGGTCAAACTCCTGATCCTGGCTCTGCTGATTCAATATATTCGTAGCAACGTATTGGGCTATCAGCGTTATCACGAGGACCGTTGCGGTGAGTATCACTGCAGATATGACGGCCGAGATGGCCCGCCTCGAGTTCTTCATCGCGCTTCTCATCTCTCTCACTAGGTCGCCAACTGAATGGTGAAGCCCGACGTCACGTACGGGGTTATGTACATGCATACCAATGTGAAGATCGTCAGGAACAGCGCGTGCTTGAAACCGGAAGATATCTTCTCTGATCCAATCTTGCCGGCCACGATCCCCATGAGGTAGACGTGCAATACGAGAGGTGGCAGGAGGAGCTGCACGAAGCTTGCGAAATCAATGGTCTGCTTGGATACAACGAGGATTGACCTCGAGAAGACCAGGAAGACGATGGTGAACAGGACGAGTATCCCAGCACCAATGTAAGGGACGATCAGCAGAGGCCTGAGCATCATCTTCTTCTCTTTTTCCATGGAAACGTTGGTCTCGCTGAATGAGGCGAGCGTCTCGAGCGTTTCGGGGGTTCCACCGCCGACCTGTATCGCGTCGACCAAGAGGAACATGTTTATCCTGGCCAGCCAGGAGCGGACCTCCTTCGCGAAAGTCTGGTATATCAGTTCAAAGCTGAAACCCCATCCGACCTGCTTCGCGATCACCTCCAGGTGCTTCGTGAGGCTCCCATAGTTCCTCTTCGAGAGCTGGTTTATGCACTTCTCAGGGCTGAGGCCGGACTTCCTGCTCTCGACAAGGTCCCTGAGGAAGCTGGTGATTCCGAACTCGATCCCCCTCTCTTCCGTAGAGAACTTGGTATCGGCTAAAGCAGCCGGTAACGTGCCGATTATCAACGCCAGGCAAAATCCCACGGCTGATTCATATCCTCTCTCCAGACCCATCAACTTCGATGATATGAACTCAATCAGCCCAGAGCACTGGGCGAAGAAGGGCAGGCCATCCAATCCCGGTATCAGGAAGGAGAAGAAGAAGGCCATTAGGGCGAAGATCAAAACTGGCAACGTCGAGAAGAAGACCTTGTATACCCTTGTGTCGGCGGACGGATATTTTGGCTGGGACGTGTCGACAAACCAGATGAACAGCATGGAGGTCATCGGAAGAAAGATGTAGGCGAACATGATGAAGCTGCCCCCGCTGAACATGGGGAGTGATGCGAAGCTCTCCATAACGACGGAGACGATGTATATCGAGTACAGACCGAGGGAAAGAAGGACGCCTATTGTCATATAGATCTCCATGAGGGTCCCGGCCCTCTCGCCGATGGCCTTGATGCGATTTAGCCTGTCCCTGAACATCATCTCGGTCCTCCTCAGCATGTAGTGCACTACATCGCCTCCCGACCTGAGAGTAGAGGCATATCCTAGGAGGAGTTCCTTATACTCCTTTGAAGGAAGGGACTTGGCGGATTTCTCCAATGCCGTGACCGGGTCGAGGCCCAAGCCCCTGACCTCTATGTCCAGCCTCTTAGAGATCTTCGACAGATTCGGCAAGAGAGGCACGTCCTTCAGCCTCTGGAGGCTTGCATAGGGTGAGATGCCACCCGTTGCCATGACGGTTGTGTAGGCCGAGGCGAATGGAACTTCGCACTCGAGGCTTGAGCCTCTGGAAGTGGCCTTGGACATCGGCAGAACATAACCCATGCCGATGGGTAGAAGGGGAAACGCCAGAAACGCCAAATCCCTGGGAAATGGCAGGAGTAAGGGAAGGAAGACTTCCATAAATAAGACGAGCCCTATGCCCACGAAAACCGAGATCAGGCTCAGGAATGCTATTACTGAGCAATACGCCTCTGGATATATTCTTATGTCGCCTGATTCTAATTTGTCCTCAAATGAACTCCCGTAGATCCTCAAGAACAGCCTGCCAAGGCCACCGAATGATCCATAGCAGAATCCAGTTAATGACATTAACCCTATCCTCTTTAGGACGACATCTGAAATCGTTTTGAATGATTTCACCTTAAGAAGGTTTGTCGCAGTCAAAGATGACAGACACTTCCTTAATATCATCACTCTAGTCAGTTTGAACGCAACAAAGGGATGGTGTGTGAAAGAAATATGAAAGGTAAACTGCTGAAGAACAAGAAAGGCATCAGTCCAGTCATAGCAACGGTCATAATCGTCGCTGTAACTATAGCTGTAGCTATCGCGGTAGCATTCTGGATGGCAGGGCTAGTCAATATATTCACGCGGTTCGAGAAGCTTGAAATTTCAAGCGCCTATGCAACTTTAACCGGTACTACATATACAGTTACTGTTAACTTCAAGAACACTGGCTCAGCTGCGGCATCGATCTCCGACGTACTCGTCAATGGAATACCAGCTAGCTCAACATTGGGTGTCTTGACAGCTAAAGTCACCACATCTAGTAGTGCTACTGGTTACGATTTCAAAGTAGCGGGCGGTGTCGTTCCTTGCCAAGTAGGTGATATAGGTACACTTACATTAACTGCAACCGCAGGAACTTCAGGTAGTGGCAATCCGTTTATCAGTGGCGTTTCGTCCGAGATAAGGCTACACTCAGCAGCAGGGAAGGACTACCCGCAAGTGGTAGTGCTTCCGTGATAAAGCAGGTACACTAGATGTTACCTGCTCCACACCTTTTTTTAATTATAAATGAGATAGGTGTATAGTTGATATGGCCCAGGCTTCGCAGGACCAGATGAATCAAGCTCAGAAGCCCCAGTCGGATACGAAGGGCAAAGATAAAGAAAAGGATAAAGAAAAGGATAAAGAAAAGGATAAAGAAAAGGATAAAGAAAAGGATAAAGAAAAGGATAAAGAAAAGGAGAAGAAGGACAAAAAGAAGGACAAGAAGAAGGGCAAAAACGAGGAGGAGAAGGTGGAGAATGTTTTCTTCAGTCCCCTCCCGAAGGATGCCCAGACCTTAGACGAGTACTGGATCGAAGAGCCCTATGCGAAGGCCAAGATAGTATCCGTGCCAGAGAGGGGGGGAGGTTTTGCTTACTACATCGACGAGATACAGCTCGAGCCCGCGGAGCAGAAAGCCCTTGACAAGCTTGTTGATATACTCGGCAAGGAGCTCCAGCCACCGGATAGCTCTAGTATTGAGGCTAAAAAGCACATCTTGGAGGAATCGGACAGGCTCCTCAAGAAGTACAAGTCATCCATCTTAGGAAAGATGGAGGAGAGCTCCTGGAAGAGGCTCGAGTATTACGTCGAGAGGGACCTGATAGGCTTCGGGCCGATCAACGTCATAATGCTCGACCCGATGATAGAGGATTGCTCCTGCGACGGGGTCGGCCACCCCGTATATGTTTGGCACAGGAAGTACGAGAGCATCCCGACGAATCTGACGATCGTGAACAAGAACAGTTTCAGCAACTTCATCATAAAGCTGGCCCACTTCGCTGGAAAGCACGTCAGCACCGCCTTCCCGATCGTTGACGCGATGCTCCCAGGCAACCACAGGCTTGCAGCCACCTATGGGGAGGAGATCTCGCCGAAGGGCTCCACTTTCACTATCAGGAAGTTCAGGGAGCAGCCTTACAGCATAATCGACCTCATAGAGCTCGGGACCCTTAGCGTAGAGATGGCGGCCTATTTCTGGATGATGCTCGAAAACCGCCAGACTCTCGTCGTGATGGGTGGCACGGCAGCGGGGAAGACGAGCGCCCTCAACGCCCTGGCAACGCTCTTCAAGCCTGGCCTGAAGATAATAACTGTAGAGGAGACAGCAGAGCTGAACATCCCTCACGAGAACTGGGTCCAGTTCATAAGCAGGGAGAGCTATGGGCTGGGGACCGCGAAGCTGGGATCGATCGGCCTCTTCGATCTGGTCAAGACCTCCTTAAGGTATAGGCCGGACTATATAGTCGTGGGGGAGGTGAGGGGTGAGGAGGCCTTTGTCCTCTTTCAAGCAATGGCGACGGGCCACGGGGGCTTGACTACACTTCACGCCGAGAACCTCGATTACGCTATAAAGAGGCTCACAAGTCCCCCCATGAATGTCGCCCCCGCATACATACCCCTGATGAACGTGGCCGTTCTTCAGGAGCGCGTCTACCTGCCGAAGCGCGTCGGTGGGGTGCCTTTCGGTAGGAGGATGAGGTATATCTGGGAGATATACAAGGACGGATCATCAAAGGTGATCAGCGAGTGGGATCCCATAACGGACAGCTACAACGCTCATGTCGAGGAGAGCAAGCACCTCGCTGACATCGCTGCAAGACTTGGCAAGACGCACCGAGACTATCTCGAGGAACTCGCGAGGAGGGAGGCTGTCCTGCAGTGGATGAGGGAGAAGCAGATAAAGGATTACAAGGAGGTCGCCAAGATCATAACGCAATACTACATGACCGACCTATTTACCCCACAGGAGAAGGTTGCCCCGACCCACGGGCAATCTCGATGATGGCATACCTGAGCCTCCGGTTCTCCCTCAGACCAAGCTCCTCGAGCCTCACCACTATCTTCATCTCGTCTATGAGGATCTTCATTAGGCAGGCTAGGAACTGGTCCGGGCCATTGAGGGCTATGCCGGCGACCCTGAGGGACCAGCCCGCAATGCCTTCCTGGTGGGCTACGTCTATCAGGCTGTCGATGATCTTTTGTTGAATTTGACCATCTGACATTGAGGGGAGGTAGATCGCATTCCCTCCCACGCCAACGGGTAGCCTACCTGTAGCCAAGAATGCGGGCCTGAGGAGCTCCTTGTCCACTTCCCTGGTGCAGCTATCGCAGACCTTCAGACCCTTGTAAAGCTGAACCCTGCCAGGCAACCCACATCTGGGACAGGTGTCCTGATCATTGATCTTATACTTCTTGTTGATATCCTCAGCCTTACACCTCAAGCAGATGTTTCCATCCGCGGTCTCAAAGGAAACGTCGATAGCTATATCCTGTCCACATCTGACGCACTTTCTAGTCATCATCCTGAGGCGACACTTCTCGCTGCATTAAAGCCCTAAGTAATTTAAGACGAAGTCTGTCACTTGGCGAACATAGGCTGGATTCGTTGGTGGGCGGTTCGACTGCGGTATTGTCATGCAGTAAACTATCCCCAAGGTCCATCGATGCCCGATGGTTATGCCAGATGTTACATACAGCCCGATATATAGGATAAAGGATTACGTCCTATATGCGATGAGCGGGCCTGTCGACATCGAAGGGGGTCTCTACGACCATTTCACGCTGGAGGAGATACTCTCAGACCTCGACAACTGGGCTCAGCGTTTGAGCGAATACGCTTCTCAGGCCGAGAAGCTTCGAAAGCTGATCTCCGATGGCAAGGTGAGCCCTGTGATCTGCGAGGACCTCCTCGTTAAGTTGGGTGATATGGCCGAGCTGGGTCGAAGGGATGCAGATGCACTGCGCCTTGCGGCCATCAAGAAGATGAGGAGAACCGAGACGGAAACCTCGGATCTGCAATACAGGAGGGAGGCCCTCGAAATCAGATTCGCTTTAAACAAGATCAACAAGGAAGAGTATGAGAACGCCTTGAAAGAGGCGACAAAACGACTTGAGGAGAGCAGGAGCAGGACCGCGATCCTGGAGAACCTCGTAGGCATCATCGAACAGCGCTGTTCGAACATCGAGGCCTCCATCACGGCTAAAACTTCCCCCCAAAGGAATAGGGTATCTGAAGAATCCGTAAACCTTGTGTCAACCCTGAATGGGCAGAAACAGGGCGGAGAACTGGCAAGAGCTGTCCTGAGCCAACCATTGACATGTAGTAGGTGTGGATCTGGGAATCCCGCAACAGCCGAATATTGCTGGAACTGCAAGGCTAGCCTTTTTGTATCGATAAAAGGAGAAGAGGAGCTCAAGAAGCGCGAAACCCCCGAACCACTTGAGGGGGACTCAAAGGCCCACCTCGATGCCCTACGGCTAATCCGTTGCCCCAAGTGCGGCTCTGAGAATTTGGCGATGGCTCCCTTCTGCTATAACTGCAAGGCCAAGATCGCCGTGTTGAATAACGGCGAAGGTAGCTCTACCGAGCCAATGCTCAAGGGCTAGCACTGAGTTACCCATTTATCAGAAATTGGCAAGAATGCCGTAATCATTTGGTTGTAGATGATACCGTCGATTGAAGGTCACTGCCGAGACATTCTAACGGGACAAAGCTGGATCCAAACGCCAATTGCCCCCTAAGATTGCAGTCGTTCATTTCGCTGTATGTTGTCACTATTACAGGCATTTACTAAAGAGACGTGCCACAATCATTGTAACCGAAAGCGATGTGGACTCTTGAACGTCTGTGGCATATGCTCGGGGATGGGCAGTGGCACACAGTGATGGCAATGGCCGAGAGCCTCGACATATCTCCGGATCTTGTTATCATATTCATGCTATTCTTGGGAAAACACGATCTTGTCAAGTTCGATACGCTGTACGAGAACATCAGGATAAGCGAGGACGTTCCTCTGGTCAGGAGTGTGAATGCTTTATGAGCCAGAACACGCTTGAGATCATACGCCAGGTCCTCTCGGCTTACAGAGATGGAACGAAGGGAAGAACGCCTTCGGACTCAATGGACACCGATGAACAACGTGAACTGCTCGCATTCTTGGTGAAGAGAAGACTGCTGGAGGGAAGGCGTACGGGGAATGGCGAGTTCCGCTATCGTATTACCAAGAGAGGCGAGGAATTTCTGAGTGAATTCGAGGGATTGAAGACGCTATCAGTTGAACTCTGCAAGAGTTATGGCAGGGATGTTCGAGCCCACGACCGTTTAAGGAGGAAGATAAGAAATGAACTATGATTACCTGACTGAAGAAGAACTCATGAGAGAGGTCTCAGCCTTGGCCAAACAGATGTCAGCCTTGTCGTCTCAGGCAGAGAAACTCTCGGCACTCCAGAAGGATAAGAAAGTTCCCTCGGTGATCTATGGGGAGATCTTCGAAGATCTTGTCAATAAGATCCAAAGTTCAAGGCGGACGATAGACGCTGTCATGGTGGCTACAAGAGATAGGACTAATGAGGTCGGAGAGGAGGCATCCAGATTGAAGACTCAGCTTGAACTGCTCGAGGTCAGACATGCCATCGGCAGCGTTTCAGATGATAAATACAAAGTTTGGAGCGAACACGCACTCAATCAGCTGCAACAAAGCGAGAATATGGTGAAGGAGATGGAAGGTCTGATCGCAATCATGCAGGGGTGTCTTAACAGGTTTACCACGGAGAAGCTGGACTCACCTCAGCCTACCGCAAAGGCGATCCCCGTCGATCAGGTTGAGCAGGCTATAAAGGGGGAGGTCGTTCAGGCGAATTCACCCGTTAACAAGGAGGTTGAACGCAGTCCCCAGCCTGCAGGAGGGGAAAGGTCGTGCCAGAGGTGCGGCAATAAAGGGCCGCCAACGGCGCACTTCTGCTCTAATTGTGGAAGCAGGCTCTAGGCCCTAATAATCTTAATCTCGAACTTGCAGTGGTCATGCCCTGTCCCATGGCACTCGGTCTCCTTTACGAGGCAGCTCACCCCGAGTTTTAACTCCAGAACCGACCTTATTATCGCCTCGTCGAAGACGCAGAGAGTTGTGCCGCTTTCAGGAAGCCCTTTCAGGTGATACCTTTCGTGAACTAATAACGTCAAAGGATCCCTTTCAACCACCTCGATCCTTCCGAGATTGTGTCTCCTCCAGAAGAAAGTGACCTCCTCGATAACCCCCTCGAGATCATTGGACTTGATCTTCCTTGAGATGGCTTCTCCTATCAACCCTCCTAGAATGGAAAGGGATGGGCCCGCATCCAGGCCGAATTTATTGAGTATATTCTTCACGGAACTTGTGTAGAGCATGAGGTTTACGAGATACTTCTCCTCTTCGGCCATCCTTCGTCCGGGTCGAACTCGGAAGGCTACCTTTATATTTATGCCTGAGAAATTGCCCTAGTCGATGTTTCGTCCCGAAGATGACAAACTGCTCGTTAAATCAGGTAGGGGGAAACGTCCCATTCAGAGAAGACAACAGGGACGGTCCACGATGGCGCTGGAGTTATCAACCGTATCCGACACCTTGATGGAATACGGTTTGAGTCGGAAGGAGGCCGAGGTATACGTCTATGTGGCTTCATGCGGCCCATGTAAGGCGAGTGAGATAGTGGGCGCTCTTTCGATGCCTAGGACGGAGGTTTACAGGGTTTTAACCGACCTGCAGCACATGGGGGTACTGGAAGCAACTCTTCAGCGTCCTGCGAAGTTTGCAGCGGTGCAGGTAAGCCAGGCCCTCGAGACGCTCATCGGCATCCAGAAGAGAAGGGCCAGCATCCTGGAGAGCAAGAAACCTGAGCTCCTTGAGAAATGGAAGGCCCTCGAGATCACACCGACCAAGGAGGTGAAGGAGCGATTCCAGGTGCTGGAAGGGCTCGGGACACTCTACTCCAAGGCCCTTGAGATAGCTAAAAAGACAGAGAAGGAGGTCTGTTTCATAGGCTCCGAGAAGGATGTCGCCCGGGCTTACCATGAAGATGTAATCGACCACCTGGTGGAGCTCAAAAAGAAAAAGATGAAGGTCAGGCTACTGACGGAAGTTTCCGAGAGAACGGAAGAGATACTGAAAGAGATGGACATCCAGGTGAAGTGTACGGACGTCATAACTCCCATGTTCCCCCACTTCATCATCGCCGATAGCTCGGAGCTCCTCCTATTCATTAAATCGTCGAGGCCTTCGGGCAAGGAATCCGCTCTCTGGACGAACAGCGAGACCCTGCTCCAGACGATGCGTGGCCTCTTCGAGGAGCTCTGGAAGGCCGCCAGGCCCTTCCACGAAGCTGTCTATGAGACGAGATCCAAAAAGGGAGCGGTTATCGTACCGCGGATAGATGAGGAGGCTGCACTCTCCACTAGGCAATTTAAGGAGCAGATGAGAAGCATCGCGAGCGTCTTGGGTCTCGTGGTGGAGGAGGACTATGAGGTCTTGGGGGGCTCGGGCGTCAGCCATGTCTTCGATCTGGCTGTTACGGTGAAGGGGTTGAAGCCGATCCTGATAGATCTCGATCTCTCAGATTCTCCGCTCTCCATGGTCTCTGTCATAAGTTTCTTCGCCAAGAAGCTCGATGTTAGAGACCACGCATCGAACCTTATATTTGTAGTTAGGAACGTCGATCAGGCCGCCGTCGATCTTTCAGGCCTCTACGGCCTGAGGATCGCCCAATTCAATGGCAGCAGGATAGTCCCCCTCGAGGGCAAAGAACTCCTTGTCACTGGGTGACAACGGGTACGAGATTTGGCAGTTTCGAGTTGGGAGACGAGAAGAATTTCCAGAGTTTCTGCTTCATCTCAGAGAGACTAGAAGCCTCGAGAAGTGAGAGCCTTGCTGATATCCTGCTCTCCGCGACGAAATCCCTCGCCTCCGAGTCTATGCCAGGTACGGCGATGAAGACACCTTTTGCATTCGAATCATGGATGAGTGAGAAGAACTTGATCAGTTCGATCGCCTTCGCCTCTCTGAAAAGTGATGTCATAATAACGTAACTCTCGTCATCCTCAGCCGATATCTCAGACTCGTGTGTAACTCCAGATAGGCCCTGGAGTTGACCAAGGAGGCTGACCTTCATGCCCTTTGCTAGAAGGGTGTTGACTATCTCCCTTAGCCCCTGCGAATAGCCTTCCGCCGCGCTCAGTCCGAGTTTCGTGAGTTTATACGATGACGAGACTTCTACTTTGCTGTCGTCGAGTTCAAAGTCATTACCACAGCTAACGCATACCCACTTCTCTTTTGGCCTGTGGAAGCTTATGCCACATGAGGAGCAACGATATCCCGAGCCTGCCCTATGATACGCCTCATTATTGAGCAGAGACTCCCCACATCTCGGACAGATGTTCGACGAGGTGAAATCCTCTTGGAAACCGACATATGAGCAGGTCAAATGAATGAAGAGGATGCCCCTCCTGAGGTCCAAGCTCTGGCATCTAGGGCATAGAAGCTTGGGGCGGAGAGCCGAGCCACCGCACATAGGACACCTATAGAGGACGTCCGATACGCGATTCTCAAGAAGCCCAGCTAATATCATGCCCTCTAGAAATCTCACGGCTTCGTGCTCATTCCCTGTGAAATATATCACATGGCCCCCCATCCTGTCCTCAGCCGCAAGCCTAAACTCCTCCTTTCCAAGGAGCACAGCGTGAGCCAGCAACTGCGCAGCTCTTGGTTCTACCTCTTTCATTCCCGGTTGGCGTTTCCGTAATATGTATATAAACCCAATTGGTCACCCTAATATTTCCCATTCATGATCGAGCTTATCTTGTAAGAAGTTAGAAACTCACTCCGTGAGCTGGAACTCGCAGAAGCTATCTCCCTTCGCCCTGCATCTCAACTCCTTTATTTTCAGTTCCTTCTCCAAGATGAAGCTGATATAGCCGTTCAGATATCCCTTCAGAAGGAAGCCCATCGGCGCGCTGTGTTTCGAGCTCCTGTGTTCGCACTCTATGGAGTGTTCTACCTTAGCAATTAGCTTGACAGGAGAGGTTGCCACTTCCTCTATCTGCCCGATATACCAGCCGCTAGCCCTCTTATCTGCCAGAAGGTACTTGAGCGCGTCAGCCTGATTCAGCCTCAGCTTTTCCCTGACCCTTTTTGCCTCAAAATCGCCAGCTGCTCGCCCCATCTCCCAGAGGATCGTTCCAGCCCCTGGCCCGAATACGTTCCACAGCTTCTCGATCGCAACACCAAAGGTCCCCTCCCTCAAGAACACGGCTCTGTCACCATCTCCTGTGACTATTGGGAAATGAACCTCATCAACTGCCAGATCTTGGAACTCGCTCCGTCTGTACTCAACCTTTTTAACGACGCTATCTTTCGAAAGCTCACTGCATACTTGTTCAGGGGTTACCGCTGCCTTCGAGAAATCAGCAAAGAAACTCCACTCTTCCCAGTTGTTCTTCGGATCGACGCAGTGAAAACCGCTCAAGGCTGTGAGGTTGTTCTTCGCAACTAAAGATACAGCGGTGGCCAGCGCACCAGGCCTGTTCTCCATGAGGACCACGAATTGGTATAGTTTGCCGTCCTTCACGCTCTCTACTGCGAAAGCCTTTTTGGACAGTACCCGTGACAACCCTCTTCAACCGACGATGAGGGCACCTCATTATATTAGGCTTATTCGGATTAAGTGGGTTGGGCTACGGCAGTTCAGCGGTTGATGGCCAATATTCAGCAAATTCGGAGCTTGATTGGGTAGAATTGGACCAACTGAGCGCGTGATCTGAGCTTAAATCAAAACCGATTCGTTGTCTATCAGGATCTTCTCGCCGCTGAAGACCGTGATGCCATCTTTCGCGATCCTGTAGGGGTGAATCTCCATATCATGATCTATGCCCCTCATCTTCTCCACATAGATCCCCCTGAGGACTGTGTCCGCCTTCTGGATCGTTCTAAGAACTATAACGCCCTGAGCCAGGTATTCCTCTATCTGGAACTCCCTTTGAAGGGATCCAGCCCTAGACTCCGATACGACTATGGATGTGCAACCGCATTCGTCGAGCGTCTTGAATAGGAGGCGCATAGCGAGCCTCCTCTTGACGGCATCCGGCTCCTGAAAGAAGAGAGCAGTCATAGAGTCGATCACGATTCTCTTTGCATTCATTTCGTTTGCGTTCTTCTTTATTACCTCTGCTAGGCTCTCAACCTTGAAGGTTGGGGCACTCATGTAGACGACAGCCTTCTCATACTCTATGGGCGTAAGGTACATGATAGATGAATAATCGATGATATTCAGCTTCCCCTCTTTCTCCACCTTGGCGAGATCAAAGCCAATCTTCGACATATCTCTGCTCAACCTATCGGGCTTCTCATCCAGAGTGACATAGATGCCGTTCTCATCCAATTCAGAAGCTCCCTTGTATAGGAACTGAATCGAAAAGATGGTCTTTCCCGTTCCAGGGCCACCACACAGGAGCACAGATCTACCGCGCAAAAGGCCCCCGTGCAGAATATCGTCCAAACCATGGATTCCTGTCTTCACGATCTCATCAGTCAATACGGCTCTTCAACTTGGTCGATTGGCATAAGGCCATTATAAGGTTTTCTCATTTTAGCATGAATTGTCCTATGCGGCTCCTTGGGCCTAATCCGCTTCTTCTTCACCTACTAGTCCCAACTACCTTTTTTCATTCTATGATCGCTCATTGGGTGCAACCGCCAATTAAATCCTGCGCGCACCTTTACCTAATCAGGACTGCTCCGCACTTGTGGCCCCGTGTCTCTTGGGATACGGTGGTCTCAATCAGTTCAATGGATGTCTATTCGAAATGTTTAAACCGAATATAATGGGGTATAGTAGAAGAGCAATCGTGTCCTTCAAGAGCCGAGTGGCGAAGAGGTCCGTGCAAGTGCTGATGGCTGTTGTGGAAGCGATTGCGGCTATTTTCATCTTTATCTACATTTCTGGCTCTAATCTACAACCTTTGAACATCTGGTTGATTACGTTCGTGCTCCTCAGCCTGACATTCATCCTGTTAGTGTTTCATGTCATATCATCTTATGTCCCTACCCTTCGTTATAGTAAGTTCTGCATCTTTTGCGGCGCGAAGCTCGGCAAAAATGCAAAATGCTCTAAGTGTCAGAGACCACAACCTGAGCCACCAGTTTAACCTTCAGAGGATGTTCAGCCTGTTATAGTCTCTTGCTAGCATTATTGGACCCGGTACGTTATCTTATAATTATGCAGTTAATAAAATGCTAGAGCAAGTTGATTATTAGCCATGGCCTTCAGGTCAACTACCGATGTCGCGAGGAACCCGTACTCAATGGTGTCAACGGGAGACTGATGTCCCTCCGATCAAGGAGCAAAACTTCGGCATTATCGTTAAATATTTAAGAAGAATCGGACTCCCTTCAATCTAGAGCTTCCTAGCATCTACTGAAATGAGCTGACAACCTCGCTATCATAATATACCCCCACTATAATAAGCTCTTGCGCCAATATGAAGCGCTTGGGCTTGCATTGAAGGCACGTCCACTTCTGATTTCGGATTCCACGTATTTTCTCACGATCCCAGAGGCGCTGTATGGTCCTTCTTCGGGACAAATGAACAGTCTATTACAAGGAACGCATTTCCAATGATGTTTCTTTCTTAATCCCTTTGTCACGATATCCAGTTCGTATTTGCAGGTAGGGCAATATGGGCCTTCGATATAGACATAGGAGTCGCCGACTATTAACGCTGTCCCCCAGAACGCTTCCCAATCAACTTCAAACATTTTTACACTGTAACTTTTGAGAATGCGATTCGGTTTCTCGGGAACAGCAACAGCAGATGAAAAAGTATCTCCTCTCCTCTTTTGTTTCCCTATTAAATAAACGATTAGTCCAAATGATGAAACCAATATAATATCCCATTTGTACAGCTCGATGAGGTAGGATGATGCAAGATAAATGGAGATGAGAAGGAATACTATTTCAAAAATAAGTTTTATAGTTTCTAGATGTTCTCTTACTCCCATAGCGATCTATCCTCAATGCGTCGCTTATTTTCAGGAAATAAAGCATTCAAATCCTTACATGCCCTTACCTTACAACGGAACATTCTACAGGCCTCTATCATGTAACTCCAGACTTTTAAAGTGAACGCTTTTTATCCATATGGATCTTATATACCATCCCGCTTACGGCTGATGATATCTCAGATGGTGAAGTTTTTTTTCAAATCGATCTTGTATTTCCTGTTCAACCTCTGGATCTGCTCTTCGAAGAGGTATTTTGCCAGGATGCTCGTTACTGCTACAGGGATCTCCGACCCACCCTTAGACTTCTGGATGATCTTTGTGCTATTGAGACCATATAGGCGCTGGTATATTTTAACCACATCGAACTTATCAATAACGACCTTAACTCTGCCAAAGGTAATTTAAGAAGGGCGGGCACTGCAAGGAGACCAGGCGAAGTTGCGAAGCCAGGAGCTGCCCACAGATCCTGAAAGGGGAATAAATACCAATTTTGACCATTATCGGAACTCCCTAGCTCGCTTACATCCGAAGTCGATGTCATAGTTATTTAACTGTTCTTCACAGGTGTCAGATAGGTCGTCAAATACGTCAAATGTGCCAGATGCGTCAAACGTCTTTCGCATATTACGACCATGACCGGTGTAAGTAGCTAGTCTGTACACGTATACGGAATCAGGCTTCACCGGTACGGTAGAGCCGTCCCAGACACTTGTCCGCTATTGACGGGCATGCGCGTTTGACATTTTATGACATCCACACGCCAGAGGAGCAACGCTAAGCCATGAGCGAAGCCCTAGATGAACTCCTACCTCCACTCTCAGAGGTGACAAAGTTAGCTCTCATTATAGGCAAGACCATCCCCGATACGGAGGCATCTCTCCCTCCTCCCCCGCCACCTGAGCAAGAGAGTTCCAAAGTCTAAAGCCCCAAGGCATACCCTTTGGATCAAAGTTAGGCTACGCGATGGATTAGAGGAGACTATGAAGACCTTCGATGCTGGAAGGTGTTCCAAGAGGAATAGAATAGCCACCTTCTCCGCATCCTTATCTCTCCATCGCGCACCATTGCCAAACCACGCAGAAGATATTAGATTTTTCATAGTTCCACAAAAGCTACGCTAGGAGATCAGGGCGCTCAAGCAAGTCCACAAGTGCCGAACAATCTCTTTTTGGTTCGAGCGATTGAGCTACTGTGCTTGATGCTCCACTTCCTTTATAGTTTCAAGGCTATTTCCTTCTAAGGACCCAATCGTACCGCCCAAGCGCGTCCTCGAAGTAGCAGAGATAGATGATCCTTCGCACGTGCCTAAACGTGTCGACTGCCACGTTGAGCTTACCAAAGTCGCTTATCTTGAACAAGTCGTTCTCTCCCATAGCCCTAATGTAAAAGTTGTTCAATTTGGAACCTCGTAGGTGTGGAAATTCTCCTATCCTCTTCAAGGCTTGTGGATTCAGGGGTTATGTTTCTGGGATCTCCCTCGTATTTTTCTTGTAGAATTTTAGATATCATCTTCCAGGCTCCGATACCGCTGGCAGGATAAAACCTAACTTTGAACGAAGGGTGTAAGAATTGAAAGAAAATTGTATAATAAGTGATTAAATGATAGAGGACAACGAGCTATTATAAACCCTTCACGCATATGGTCTTGCTTTCTTTCTAGCTGCACGCTCTACCATTTGTATGAGTTTGCGCTTATGGTCAGGATCTACGAATTCCGCTGCACTGTCTCGATAGTCCGCCCAAGTCTGACCTGATTCGAAGCTCCCCGTTGAAGTGCTGTCCCTTCCAGAGGGGAGTCAACCTGCCCATCTGCGGCCTTTAAAAGGCATATGAGCTGCCAATAGCCTACGATAAGATGTGAAGGCCTTTGCTGAAGGCTAAATGGATCTGGATGAATGGCCGGCTCATCCCTTGGGATGAAGCGAGAGTCCATATCTTGACGCATGCTCTCCATTATGGAACCGGCGTCTTCGAGGGGATTAGGTGCTATGAGACTGAGAGGGGTCCTGCTATTTTCAGGCTCATGGACCATCTGAGGAGATTGACGGATAGCTCTAAGATATACCTCATAAAGATCCCATACACCGAGCAGCAGCTTACTGATGCCATCATCCAAACGGTTAAGGCCAACGAGCTGAAAGGGTGTTACATCCGACCAATAGCCTACTTCGGCTACGGGGAGATGGCGCTGGAACCCCTAAACAATCCAGTGGATGTTGCCATCGCGGCTTTTCATCTGGTCACTTACTTTGGAGAAGAGGGATTACGCCAGGGCGTGAGATGCAAGGTCTCCTCCTGGTGCCGTCTCGATCCACGCGTATTACCGCCACTCGCGAAGGCAACAGCCAATTACCTGAACTCGGCACTAGCTAAAGTTGAGGCTTTACAGGCTGGTTGTGATGAGGCCATCTTCCTCACGACCAGTGGAACCGTATCCGAGGGATCTGGGGAGAATATATTCATCGTCAAGAACCAGGAGCTAATCACACCTTGGGTTGGGGCTGGGCCCCTTCAAGGCATTACAATGGCATCCGTCAAGGAGATCGCCAAGGATCTTGGAATGCGGGTAGTAGAACGGGAGATCTTGAGGGAAGAGCTCTACCTCGCGGAGGAGGCCTTTCTCACGGGTACGGCTGCGGAGGTCACGCCAATACGCGAAATAGATGGCCGAATCATCGGAAACGGAACACGAGGTCCTTTCACAGAGAAGCTGCAGGCAGCATTCTTCGACATAGTACATGGAAAAAACGCCACATATTTGAAATGGCTGACATATATTTAGTATGTAGGAGTGAACCGCAAAGTTATACAGATGATAACAGAGGATTAGCGACATTGCTAACTCTAGTGTTACAAGATGAGGTAGCGACATTAATCAATAGTTGGCCTATTTGTCTGAACTTTTCAAAGTTAGAAGGACAATATTCTTTGTCCGGTCAGTAACGAACAATCCGGTAAATTAGCCGATTCTGATACTGATAAGTAAAATATTCCACTAATATAAAGAGAATGGACACATTGAAATGAGAAACAGGCCTTGAAAGGTCTTTGAAGGCTATTTTTCGATTCAAACATCTCACTTATGGCAGTATAGGTGTTTCCATTAATTGCTACACGTATTTAAGAAGCTGTTGAGCTTAAGATAACTCTGTGAGCATGATGATGGCAATGATGAAAGCAAAATATAGTAGAAAGGCGCTCATAATCTTTAGTATTATTGCAATACTCTCTCAGCTGTTCGTTTCGCCTGTTCTTTGCAAATCCGATAAGCAAACACCATTTTTAGCAAGCTTTACGGGATCTGTTACAACATTCGATGTAATCCCTATCAATGATAAACTGGCTAGATTTCACCTCGTAACTATTGGTAGTGTAGTTTCAGGAGATTTTGGCGGGGCCAAAGTTACAATAGATGAGGAAATGCTGTTACATCTACGTGACGGTATCGGCCTCAGTCAAGGGAGCTTCACGGTCGAAGTTACGCTCCCCCCTGACCAAGGTGGATACTGTCTAGGTAGTATCTTTGTATCTTTCGTAGCTACGGTCCGTGGGTCCTTGACATTTGAGGGTCACTTCCAAATTGTGGGAGGCACGGGATTGTTTGAGAAAATAAAGGGCTACGGAACAATCACAGGAACTGCTGACAGGATGCCCTCCCTTGGTGGGATACCTCCACAAGTTGATGGAACTGTTATGGGCAATTATTGGTTGTCCTCATAGGCTGGCAAGAAGCTAGGACGAGAAAGCGCGTCTCTGGTTATAGCTGCACGGATTTAGTCTGCTGTACGTCCCTAAAATTACTTACTGCACCTTATGGTCCCCTCCTTGACCGCAATAACCACTGGCGTCCATGGCAAGGAGTTAGCCGAGGAGATTGAGGCTCGCTACTCTCGATGAGTTCCTTGAGGTTCCAGAAGGGAAGAGCATGGTGCTGATAGGCCCTCCCGGGTCGGGAAAGACCATTCTCTGCCAGAACATACTCTGCGAGGCCCTGCGAAAGGACTTGTCTTGCATGCATGTTCTGACACAGACCCCCCCACAAGAAACAGTTGAGAACATGAGATTGTTGGGCATGGACGCACCCCCTTCGAACCGTTTTATTATCGTCGATCTCTATTCTTGGGTCTTGGGGGAGACTGTGTCGGGTTCATATAGCGTCAGCAACCTTTCTGATATGGCCGGCGTCAATGTGGTATTGAGCTCCGCTGCCGATGCCCTAGGAGGAAGATCACTTGTGATCTTCGACACGATCTCGACGCTAGTAAGTGTAGAGTAGCAGAGTTAATGTCACTATTTGTTAGCAGGGATAATGTCACCTCACGGTCTGCATTTTTGAA
>Ga0315282_10000686_pt1 | contig 66627 bp, 92 predicted proteins | sample YL17G07_20_MG_FD_203693 | JGI IMG/M metagenome (GOLD analysis project Ga0315282, IMG submission 203693) | Sediment microbial communities from Yellowstone Lake, YNP, Wyoming, USA - YL17G07_20 | ecosystem: Environmental > Aquatic > Freshwater > Lake > Sediment | place: USA: Wyoming | collected...
TTAGCTTACATCCTAAAATACGGTATTATTTTTCCAATCTACGTATTTATTTGGTTTTTAATATTATCATTATTTCTATTAGTTTTATCAGAAGAAATTACAGTTAATAATATACTTTTAACTTCGATTGTAGTTGTTTCTACAGTAAGAGTTATATCTTATTTTAAGGAAGATATGTCAAGCGATTTGGCAAAATTAATACCCCTCGCACTTTTGGCAATTGCATTGTCAAACCCGAATTTCTTTTCATCAGAAACTGCACTGGCAAGATTATCAGAAATACCAATTTTATGGTCCCAGATTGTCCAGTTTCTAATATTCTCAATTGTGCTTGAATGGATATTAAGAATTTTGCATCTGATTAAATCATCCGCTAAAAAGAAAACATAGGTATGATTTCAAATGAATAAAACAGAGAAAAAAGCAATAAAATTTGTAGAACGTGAAGAAAGATTTATAAGTCATGAGTGGAACCATTACAAATTAGTTTTAATAATTCTTGTAATTCTTATAACCTTAGAGGCTTATTTGACAGGCTCGCTGGAAAAATTCTTGTTAAGCTTGGGGAATTATGAATATCTGGGAGCTTTTTTTGCTGGATTTTTCTATACTTACGGAGCAACAACCGCCTTTTCAGTGGCAACCTTTTTCATTTTAGCAAAAGTATTAAACCCTTGGGTATTGGCTTTTCTTGGAGCTTTAGGTAGCATAGTAAGTGAATATATAATTTATAATTTTGTAAGCGAAAGAAGTGGTAAGACTATTAAAATAAATAATAAAAAATACAAGATTCCTGAAATAAAATCCAAATTTGTTAAAAAAATCAGTCCTTTAATAGCAGGTTTTATAATAGCCTCTCCACTACCAGACGAGTTAGCTGCAGTTTTGTTAGGTGCAGAAAAATATGATAGTAAAAAATTTATATTATTAGCTTTTATTTTTAATTTCATTGGAATTCTTTTTATAGTTGCTTTAGGAAGAATTCTTTAATAGCAATACAATCTTATATTTATTTCAGTTGGTAATGTTATTATATTTTGTCTATCGGAATTTCATATAAGACGGTTTTCTAAGCTTTCAAAAAGCTTAAATATGCTTGCATCTTATTATTTCAAATCGTGTTGCTTATGGTAAAAGAAGAACATACAGAAAAAATTCAAGAATTAATGAACAATTCAAAGAATATTAGAAATATCGGTATTGTTAGTCATATTCATCATGGTAAAACAACTTTGACAGACAACTTAGCAGCTGCAGCAGGTTTGATGGCAAGGGATTTGGTAGGAGACAGAATGTTGACATGGGTTGATGATCAAGAAAGAGAGAGATTAATGACAATCTATGGTGCTACTGTAACAATGGCCCATGATTACGAAGGTAAAAGATATCTAATAAATTTATTAGATACACCTGGTCACGTTGATTTTGGTGCTGATGTAACTCAAGCTATGCGTGCAGTTGACGGAGCTGTAGTATTATGTTGTGCTGTTGAAGGTGTTATGCCACAAACTGAAACTGTTTTGAAGCAAGCATTAAGAGAGAGAGTTAAGCCTATTCTTTTTATTAATAAAGTGGACAGAGCAATTAGAGAATTAAAATTAAGCCCTGAACAATTGCAAAAGAGACTAGCAGATATAGTTGTTGATGTTAATAAATTCATTCAAAGACATGTTGAAACTCAGTATAAAGACAAATGGGTTGTTAAGGTTGAGGATGGTTCTGTTGCTTTTGGTTCTGCTTTAAAGAAATGGGCGATTTCTGTCCCATTCATGCAAAAAACTGGTGTTACATTCAAGGATATAATTGATTTATGCTCACAAGAAAAGGATGAAGAATTATCAAACAAGGCACCCATGCACACAGTTGTAATGGATATGGTCATTAAACACTTACCTTCTCCTCTAGAAGCCCAAGCATACAGAATAGAAAAAATTTGGACAGGCGATACAAACTCTGCAACAGGAAAACAACTGGTATCTTGTGATTCTAATGGTAAGTTGGCAGCCGTCATAACAAAAGTTGTCTACGACCCTCATGCAGGTATGATATCAACCGCAAGAATTTTTTCTGGAAGATTAACAAGAGGCGAGGATATTTATTTTGTTGATACTGGTCAAACTATAAAAGTTCAGCAGGTTACGACTTTCATTGCTTTGAGAAGATTTCCTGTTGAATCTGCTCCTGCAGGAAATGTTGTCGGGTTGGTTGGTTTAGCAGATGCTGCTGTCGGTCAAACAATTTGTGAACCAGAGAATGTTATAGACGAGTTTGAAGTCATTAAGCACATATTCGAACCAGTTGTCACAAAATCCATAGAACCAAAGCATCCCCAAGACTTGCCAAAGCTTATTGACATACTTAAAACCTTGAGCAGAGAGGATACAACATTAAAGGTTCAGATAAATCCTGAGACTGGTGAAACATTGGTTTCTGGTTTAGGAGAACTTCATTTAGATGCTAAGGTTGAAAGAAAAATAAAAGAAAAAGGAATAGATATTGTTGTCTCGCCTCCAATAGTTGTTTACAGAGAGAGCATATTTTCTAAATCACAAGTAATAGAAGGCAAGTCTCCTAATAAACACAATAAATTTTATATTTCTGTTGAGCCTGTAAGTCCTGAAATATACAAAGCCATGACAGAAGGCATTATAAAAGATTGTGAAATAAAAGGAAAGAATCTTGAGATAAGAAAGAAATTGGTAGAATTAGGAATGGATAAGGAAGATGCTAGACGTGTTACTTTTATTCACAACCACTGCATGTTTTTAGACTGCACTAAAGGTATTCAATACCTAAATGAGGCCATGGAAGATATCAAAGGTGCCTTTGTTAATGTAACAGAGGGTGGACCTTTGGCTAAAGAACCTTGTTCAGCTTTGATTGTTAAGCTAATGGATGCTGAACTGCATGAAGATGCTGTGCACAGAGGACCTGCACAGGTTATGCCAGCTGTTCGCTACCCTATCAATCAGGGAATGCTTAAAGTTGGTATTAGTTTTCTTGAACCAAAACAAATATTGAGAATAGATGCTCCACAAGAATTTATAGGGAATGTGACTGCTGAGGTTGGAAACAGAAGAGGAGAGATTTTAAATGTTGAACAAGAGGCTTATTCTTCTGTTATAACAGCTAAAGTACCAGTTGCAGAGCTGTTTGGGTTTGAAGGCGCTTTAAAATCTGCAACAGGTGGTAAGGGATTCCAATCATTAATGGATGTTGTTTTCGAGAAAATACCAAATGATTTGAGAGATCAGGTTGCTTTAAGGATTAGGGAAAGAAAGGGCATGCCTAAAGAAATTCCTAAATCTGAGATTTAACAAAACTTTAAATATCTTGTCTTTTAATGATAAAAGGTGATTAAATGGCAGAAAAACCACACTTAAACCTTGTAACTGTAGGTCATGTAGACCATGGTAAATCTACTCTAGTCGGTAGACTTTTATATGATACTAAAAATGTTCCAGAAGAAGAAATGAGAAAATTAAAAGAATTGGCTAAAGAATATAAGAAAGAGACATTTGAGTTTGCATTCGTAATGGATAGATTGAAAGAGGAAAGAGAAAGAGGAGTTACAATAGACGTAATGCATAAAAGATTTGATACACCAAAATATTACTTTACTGTTATAGATGCACCTGGACATAGAGATTTTGTTAAAAATATGATTACTGGAGCATCACAAGCTGATGCAGCTATTTTAGTTTGCTCTGCAAAAGAAGGCGTTCAAGAACAGACAAAAGAACATATATTTTTAATTAAAGTTCTTGGAGTATCTCAGATAGTTGTTGCATTAAACAAAATGGATTCAGTTGGTTATGACCAAGCAAAATATAATGCTGTAAGGTCAGATTTAGAAAAGCTCCTAAAGTCAGTTGGTTATGATACAAGCAAGATATTATTTGTTCCAACCTCTGCTTATGTTGGAGACAATGTGGCAAAGAAATCTGATAATATGAAATGGTACACAGGTCCAACCTTGCTAGAAGCATTAGATACATTTGTAGTTCCACCAAAACCAGTTGATAAACCATTAAGACTTCCTGTACAAGACGTCTATACAATAACTGGTATCGGTACTGTTCCTGTTGGAAGAGTTGAGACAGGAGTGATGAGGACAGGAGACATGGTGATATTTGAGCCAGCTGGTGTAAAAGGCGAGGTAAAATCAATAGAGATGCACCACGAGCAAATTCCGGAAGCAAAACCAGGAGACAATGTTGGATTTTGTGTGAGAGGTGTAAACAAAACTGATATAAAGAGAGGAGATGTTGTAGGTAGCGTAAGTAAACCACCAAAAGTTGCAAAAGAATTTATAGCACAAATAGTTGTTTTGCAACATCCAAATGTTATAACAAAAGGTTATACACCTGTATTCCACTGTCACACAGCTCAGGTTGCATGCAAAGTAACAGAGATTCAAAAGAAGATTGATCCAAAATCAGGAGCAACTCTACAAGAAAATCCAGATTTTATAAAAACAGGAGATGCAGCTATAATCAAATGCGTTCCAAACAAACCATTTGTCATTGAATCAAGTAAAGACTTTCCAGAGTTGGCAAGGTTTGCTATTAGAGATATGGGTCAAACTGTTGCTGCAGGAGTTTGTTTAGAAGTTACTCCTGCTAAATAATTTTTTAATTTTTAGCTCTTTCTTTTATTTTTTGATATTTAGTAAATTATTTAAAAACATTCTTAATTTATGAGAACAATATTTCTGAAGCTTTATTTCCATAAACCAATTGTTTCACATATGCCATAATTTGATAAAATATCTTCACATCTTATTTTAACTTGACTTATAATTTCTTCTTTGGATGTTCCTTCATTAATAGTTGGATGAATTGATGTAGGGAATTTTTCGCCTAAATATCCACTTTCTTTCCAACTTTTACACTCAGGGTATAAACTTTCAAGACTGTCAATACATTTGCTGCCGCCACATCTAGAAGTCCAAGAGCATTTTGTATATACATCTAAAGATGCAAGAGAAACTATAATAAAAACAATTATTCCAACAACCCAATAGTATTTCTTCTTCATACTAAAAGTATAGAAATTCCAGTTAAAATAAATATCTTATGGAATAAGAAAGTTATTTAAATACTTTGATAAATAGAAATAGAATATAAAAGCGTGATAAAAATGCAGAAAGCAAGAATAAAATTAATGAGTCCTGATCCAGCAAAGCTGGATGCAGTTTGTACTGAACTGAAAATGATAACTGAGAAGTTTGGTGTAGCTATGCATGGACCAATTCCATTACCAACAAAAAAGCTTAGAGTTGTTACAATGAAAACACCATGCGGCGATGGCACCGGACATGGTAATGCTACTTGGGACAGATGGGAAATGAGGATTCATAAGAAAATTATTGATATTTCTGCGGATGAAAGAACACTAAGACAAATAATGAGAGTAACGATACCAGATGGGGTCTCGATTTCTATACAGCTTAGGGATTAAGTTTTAAGATATAAAAATTCTTAAAGATAACTATCTTATGCTGAGAAAGTTATGCTGAGATCGCATAACCTGGTAGTGCGCAGGATTCTTTATAGAAGGCGAATCTGGAAAACCTGTGGTCGAAAGGCCTTGAGGGTTCAAATCCCTCTCTCAGCGTCTTTTAAATATACGGAAAAATAATATTCTTGAATGTTATATATTGAAAAAATAATAATGGTTATATTAGCAAATTTTTTGCCTACATTAGAACAAATAGGTGGAATATCCTTAGGATTAACACTAGGTTTAGACCCTTTAACAGTATTGATAACATCTTTAACAGTTAATTGTCTTTTATTCTTTCCTGTATATTTCGGATTGAAATTGTTATATGATAAGTTCTTTAGCAGAATAAAATTATTCCGAAAATATCTCGAGAGAGTAAGAAAAAAGGGAAAACCTTATATTGACAAGTATGGTGTCTTAGGTTTAACCGTATTTGTTGCGCTACCGTCTCCGTTAACTGGAACTTATACTGCTTCTATTCTAGCATGGTTTATGAATTTGGATTGGAAAAGATCTTTCTTGTCAATTTCTATAGGTTCTATTATAGGGGCGATAGTCATTTTCTTTGGTTATTTTGGTATTTTTAACATTTTAAAGATTTTATTTAGCATTTGATTCAAAAAACAGTAAAATATAAATACTTGATTCTTTAATATATTTTTCGGTTTTTGTACTACAGTTACTGAGTGAAAATATGTGCAGATCTAAAATTGATGCATTACAAGCTTTGAAATTTCTAGAAGAAGAAGCAGATGTTCTTGGACCTTTAGTTAAAAATACTGATGATGATTTTACAGTATCAGGAGCAAGATTGAAAGATAAGGGGTTGAGTCCTAAAGAAGTTAGTAAGACTATATATAAAACTGCACAAAGAGGTTGCGGTTCTTTGTCAAAAGATACTGTTTATTATGATGGAAGTAGGATACATGTTGGATCACAAGTTAGAAGAGCTATTCTTTCTGTTTGTAAAGCTGTTGGATATCCAACAAGTTAACCTTTAAATAATTTCTTGTCCTATTAAAATAGGAAAGTTTTCGTAGTATCGTGTTCTGAGAAGATTTAAATAGGTTTAAAATTGCATAATAATATAAACGTGAGTTAATGCCACACAGAAATGTACCTAGAAAAGGAAGTAAAGCATTTTATCCGAAAAAAAGGGCTAGACGTATTTATCCTCGAATAAAATCCTGGCCAAAGTCAAAGGAAGCAAAACCATTGGGATTTGCAGGCTATAAGGCAGGAATGTCACATGTTGTCCTAACAGATACAAATCCTAATTCCACATCAAGGGGTCAACAAATCACAAGGTCTATAACAGTTCTTGATTGCCCTCCTCTTTCTGTTTTCGGCTTTCGTTGTTACTCAAAAAATAATTCTTCTTTTGATGTCTTCTCTGAAAAACTCAATAAAAATTTATCAAGAAAATTAAAGTTATCTAAAAAACAAAAATCTGTTGAAGAACAGTTAAAGAAATTACCGGAAAATTTTTCTAAAATTAATTTGATATGCCATACTAATCCTGGTTTCAAGAAAAAGCCAGAAATTTTTGAAATTGCTTTGGGAGGAAATGCTGAAGAACAATTAAAGTATGCAAAAGAAGTTCTAGGAAAAGAAATAAAAGTTTCTGATATTTTTAAAGAAGGAGATTTGGTTGATGCAAGTTCTGTTACAAAAGGAAAGGGTTTTCAAGGTCCTATGAAAAGATTTGGTGTTAAACATCATGGTAGAAAAGCGCAACAAATGCATAGACATGGAGGGGCACTTGGACAAAATGAACCTGGAAAGGTTAGGTGGACTGTTCCTCAAGCAGGACAATTGGGATTTCAAACAAGAACAGAATTAAATAAGAGAATTTTAAAAATAGCTGATGGCCTTAAAATAAAAGGTGGATTTGTAAATTATGGTGATATTTCTGGGAATTGTATTTTATTAGAAGGATCTGTTCCCGGTTCTAAGAAAAGATTGATAAGAATAAGATTTGCTGAAAGACCTAAGAAAGTCTTTCCAATTGATATCAAATATATTTCTACAGAAAGCAAGCAGGGTGCATAAAAATGAAGGTTAATGTTTTTGATTCCAAAGGCAATAAAACAGAAGAAATAGACTTACCAAAAGTTTTTGTTACTGTTTATAGACCTGATTTAATAAAGAGGGCTGTATTAGCAATACAAAGTCATAAAAGACAAAGTTATGGACCTAACTTTTTTTCTGGTAAAAGAACTTCTGCTCATTACCACGGCGTAAGAAAAGGTCCACACCATATGATGAATATAGAAATTGCTAGGATGAAAAGAATTCATGGTGGCCCACCAAACTTACAACTAACAGCAAGATTTGTTCCACAATCAGTTAAAGGAAGAGAGGCACATCCTCCTAAAGTTGAAAAAGTTTTTTGGAAGAAAATAAATGATAAAGAAAGAATTTTAGCAGTTAAATCTGCAATAGCAGCTACATCTTTGAGAGATTTAGTAATTAAAAGAGGTCATTTAATTAATGATATTATAGTTCCTATTGTCGTTGAAGATTCTTTAGAAGAATTGAAAAAATCTAAAGACGTCAAAGAACTTTTAGAAAAAATAGGTTTGAAAGAAGAATTGAATAGATCAAAAAACAAAAAAGTTAGGGCCGGAAAGGGAAAAAATAGAGGAAGAAAGTACAAAAAGAAAAAATCTGTTCTATTTGTAGTTTCTGAAAACAAAGGAATTGTAAAAGCTGCTAGAAATTTATCTGGTGTAGATATTTGTTTAGTTAAATATATAAATGCAGAATTGTTAGCTCCAGGAACTCATGCTGGAAGACTTACAGTTTATACTAAATCTGCAATCAAAAAACTTGGTGAAATTTATGGCTAAAAAGAAAGATACAGAAACTAAAAAAGTTGAAATTGAAAAAAAGATTCCTCTAGTTGATCCTTGGGAAATCTTACTTTATCCATTATTAACAGAAAAAGCAATAGGAAAGATTGAGACTGAAAACAAACTTGTTTTTATTGTTAATAGAAAGTCAACTAAAAAACAAATTAAATGGTCGGCTGAAGCAGCTTTTAATGTTAAGGTTATTGATATTCAAACATTGATTGATAGACAAGGAAGAAAAAAAGCTTGGATAAAACTTTCAAAAGAATATTCGGCAAGTGATATTGCTACTAGATTAGGTATGTTGTGATAATATGGGAAAAAGAATAATTTCAAGAGCTAGAGGAAAAGGAGGACCTAGATATAGGTCTCCAGGTCACAGATTCAAAGGTAAACCTGAATACAAATTTGAAAAAGCAAAAGTTATTGATATAATTCATGATCCTGCTCGAGATGCACCTTTGGCTAAACTACAAACTGATAATAAAGAAAGAGTTATATTAGCAGCAGAAGGACTAAAGGTTGGAGACACTATAGATTTGAGCGGTGAACCAAAATTAGGAAATATTTTATCATTAGATAAAATTCCAAAAGGCTCTTTCATATTTGCAATAGAGAATTATCCTGGTTCAGGTCCTCAATTATGTTGTTCTGCTGGAACAAAGGCAGTGATAGTGTCTCATGAATTAAATAAAGTTATTGTTCAAATGCCTTCTAAAGAATTCAAAACATTTAATCCAAAATGCTTAGCAACAGTTGGAGCTGCTGCTGGTGGGGGAAGAGGGGAAAGACCTTATATTAAGGCAGGAGAAAAATTTTATTTAATGCAGGCTAGAAATAAACTTTGGCCAAGATCTTCAGCTGTTAAGATGAATCCTGTTGATCATCCATTTGGTGGAAGAACAAAACCAGGAACACCAAAAACAATTTCTAGACGTATGCCTCCAGGAGCAAAGGTTGGTAGCATATCAGCTAGTAGGGGCGGAAAAAGGAAAAAGTGAGGTGATGATTTGTTAGAAGCTATTATTTTGTGCGGTGGAGAGGGTAAGAGGTTAAGGCCATTAACAGAAAACATACCAAAGGCATTGATAAAAGTAAAAGGAAAACCTCTTATAGACTATCAAATAGAATGGTTGAAGAGGCATAATGTTTCTAAAATAATTTTAGCTTGTGGTTACTTGAGTGAAAAACTTAGAAAATATTGTGGAAAAAAAGTTTTATACTCTATTGAAAAAGAACCTTTAGGAACAGGAGGAGCAATTAAAAAAGCATTAGAGCTTGTAGAAGGAAGAGAATTTTTAGTTGTAAACGTTGATGATTTAACTGATGTTAATATTGATGAGTTTAGAAAAATTGGAAGCAATGCGATCTGTTTAGCTAGACATAGATCTAATTTCGGTGTTGTTCATACTCATGGAGACAAGGTTTTAGGATTTCAGGAAAAACCAATCTTAGATAATATTTGGGTTAATATGGGGATTTATCTTTTGAACAGAGATTTGAAACTTCCTGATAAGGGAAGCATTGAAAGAGAGATATTTCCAAATATAGAGCTAAAGGCTTACAAGCATAACGGCTTTTGGCACACTATAAACACAATGAAAGACGTAGAAGAATTCGAGGGTCAACATGCCTAAAATATTTATGTTTAAGGGTAAAACAATAGAAGAATTGCAAAAAATGAGTTTAGAAGATTTTGCAAAACTGCTTCAAGCTAGACAAAGAAGGGCTTTATTGAGAGGATTTGATGACAAAGAGAAAAAGTTTTTAGAAAAACTAAGAAAGTCCGGAAAACCTGTCAGAACTCATATAAGAGAAATGGTGATTATACCTGAAATGGTTTTCAAAAAAGTTTTAATTCATAATGGAAACACCTGGATTGGAGTTGATATAAAACCAGAAATGGTTGGACATAGATTAGGGGAATTTGCATTGACAAGACATAAAGTTATGCACTCAGCACCTGGCGTAGGAGCTACAAAAGCATCAAAGTTCTTGCCATTAAAGTGATTTTATGAAGTATACATTTCCTATAAAAGAAAAAATGGTCTGTGCTTCAAGTACATTTTCAATATCATATCTAAATGCAGAAAAGGTTTGCAAAGTTTTAAACAGAAAGAAGTTTATTGATGCAAAAAATCTTTTGGAGAAAATAGTAAATGAGGAAACTTCAATTAAAGGAAAATATTATACAAAAACATCTAAAGAAATTTTGAAATTATTAAACCAATTAGAAAATAATGCTAAAGCTAGAGAGATTGCTTCTGATAATATGATACTTTTTATTTCAGCTAGTAAAGGTGAAAAAATACAAAGATCGAGAAGAAGTTCAAAATTCGGAACTAGATTAAAACAAGCGCATGTTAAGGCAGTTTTGAGTGAGGAATATGGCTTTGGAAAGAAGGTTCGTGAAAGAGGAAATAAGAAATAGAGATGTAGAAGAGTTTTTAGCACATGAATTTGCTAAAGCTGGTTACAGCCATTGTGAAATACAGAGAACACCACTCAGCATAAGAATCACTGTTTTTGCACACAAACCTGGATTGATAATTGGAAGAGGAGGAAAAAACATAGAATTGATTACTAAATTGTTGAAAGAAAAATTTGGTTTTGAAAATCCACAACTTGATGTTCAAGAAATAACTAATCCTGATTTAGATCCTATTATTGTTTCAAAATGGATAGCAACTTCGATAGAGAGGGGTTTGAATTATAAAAGAGTTGCAAACATTGCCATAGAAAGAGTTATGGGTGCAGGAGCAGTTGGAGTGGCAATAAGGATATCAGGGAAAATCGGTTCTGACATGGCAAGAACAGAAAAATTTTCTTCCGGATATATGATATATTCAGGTGAACCTGCAGAATCTATGGTTAAAAAAGCTTATGCAACTGCTCAGGTTAAATTAGGGACAATTGGCATTCAGGTTAGAATAGTGCCAGAAACTCCAAGTGATTTGGAAATTATGAAGAGGATTGAAGAAGGTGAAAAGGTTGGCGATATTAAAGAAGAAACAACTCAAACAAATGACACGGACTGATATGATTAATCGTTTAAATGAATTGAGATTAGAATTAGCTAAGGAAAGAGGGCAATTGGCTATAGGTGGTACTCCTACTAACCCAGGAAGGGTTAAGGAGATTAGAAAAACTATAGCAAAACTTTTAACAGAACTTAAAAAGGGAGGTAGATAATGGAAGTTTGTCCGATTTGTGGTTTACCAAAAGAGCTTTGTATCTGCGGAGCAATTGCAAAAGAAGAAGCCAAAATAAAAGTTTACACCGTACAAAGAAGATTTGGAAAGACAGTGACTATAGTTGAAGGCATTGAAAAGAAAGCTAATCCAAAAGAAATTGCAAAGAAGCTAAAAACAAAACTTGCGTGCGGAGGAACATTTAAGAATGATAAAATAGAGCTGAGAGGTAATCATAAAAACAAATTAAAAGAACTTTTGGTTGGTTTCGGTTTTCCAGAAGATAAAATTGAAGTTGATTAACGTGATTTCCGCAAAAAACTTGATACGCCATGAATTGATAGGTCTGGATGTGGAAGTTGTTGGAAGTACCAACAAATTTCATGTTAGTATTAAAGGTTTGGTTGTTGATGAAACGAAAAATCTTTTGGTAATAGAAACAAGAAAAGGAATAAAAAAAGTTCAGAAAAAAGGAACAAGATTCATATTTACGATTCCTGATGGAAAAAAGGTTAAGATTAATGGAATAAAAATTGCTGTAAGACCAGAAGAAAGGATAAAGTTAAAGGTGAAAAAATGGTAAAAAATAGAAACATTGGTATTGAAGCAAAACCTCCAAAGAAAGAGTGCAATGATGTAAAGTGTCCTTGGCATGGTAAGCTCTCTTTGAGAGGAAGAATATTTGTAGGAAAGGTTGTGAGCGATAAGGCTCCAAAAACTGTTATAGTGAAATGGGATTTTCACCATTATATTACGAAATATGAAAGATATGAAAGAAAACATACCAGAATAGTTGCTTATAATCCTGAATGTATAGACGCTAAGAAAGGAGATACTGTTAGAATCATTGAGTGTAGACCGTTATCAAAAACAAAAAGATTTGTAGTATTTGAGAAGATGTAAAAAATGAAACCAATATCAGCTAAAATAACAAGAGGTTTGCAGGTTGGAAGTTATATTAAATGTGCAGATAATACAGGAGCATTAGAACTGCAAATAATCTCTGTTAAAGGATATAAAGGAGTAAAGAGAAGAACACCTGGTTGTGGAGTAGGAAGTTGGATAATGGCTACTGTGAAAAAAGGAGATATTAAAATGAAACACGAAATAGTTCATGCTGTTATCATTAGACAAAAGAAAGAATACAGAAGAAGAAACGGGATGAGAGTTATGTTTGAAGATAATGCTGCTGTTTTGATTAATGAGAAAAATGAACCTAGAGGAACAAAAATCAAAGGACCTGTTGCCAAAGAGGTTGTGGAAAGATTTTCAGTTATAGGAAAAATTTCAACTATGGTGATTTAATGAAATCAAAAAAACCTTCTAAACAAAGAAAAGCATTTTATCAGGCACCTCTGCATAAAAAACACAAGTTTTTATCAGCTCACCTTTCAAAAGATTTGAGAAAACAATTCAATAAGAGATCCCTTCCTGTTAGAAAAGGAGATGAAGTAAAAGTTATGAGAGGACAATTCAAAGGGACTATAGGAAAGATCTCAAAGGTTGATTTGAAAAAATTAAAAGTTTATGTTGATAACATTAAGAGAAAGAGAGTTTCAGGGGAAGAGGTTCATGTTCCAATTCATGCTTCGAACCTCATGATAATTAATCCTATTTTAGAAGATCCTAGAAGAAAAAAGGTTATTGAAAGAGCTAAAAAAGTTGAAAACAAGGTGAAGTAATGGTACGTGTTAAAAGGACAATGATACCTGAATGGTGGCCAGTTGAGAGAAAAACAAAGAAATTCATAGTTGCACCTAGAGGTCCCTATCCTAAAAATTTCTCTTTGCCTTTATTGGTTTTAATTAGAGATGTTTTAAAATTAGCTGAAACATCAAAGGAAGCAAGAAATATTATTAAAAGAGGCGAGATCTTAGTTGACGGAAGAAAAAGAAAAGACTATAAATTTGGAGTAGGAACTTTTGATGTAATAGAAATTCCTGCTTTGAAAAAAGCATGGAGAGCAATACCAAAAAAAGGTCTAGTATTCATTGAAATACCTGAGTCTGAAACCAAACTTAAAATATGTAAGATAGTTGACAAAAAAAGTTTGAAAGGAAATAAATCTCAGCTAAATTTGAGTGACGGTAGAAATCTTTCAACAGATGAAAAATATTCTACCAACGATTCTTTACTTATAGGACTTCCAGATCAAAAAGTAATTGAACATATAAAATTCGAAAAAGATTCTCTTGCCTTGGTTCTTAGCGGAAAGAACTCTGGAAAGATTGCTAAGATAAATAATATAGAAAAAGATAGGGTATGGTTGGGTGATAAAAAATTATTTGAGGTTCCTAAAAATTTAATAATGGTTGTTGGGAGAGACAAACCTCTTATAAAATTAGAGTGATGTTATGGAAGATAAAATTAGGGTTGGTAGTGCAGTAGTTTTAGAGAATAAAAAAGGAGAAATACTACTTATCAAGAGAAAAAATGAACCCGCAAAGGGAAAATGGGTTCTTCCAGGCGGTGGAATATTTTTTGGTGAACACTCTAAAGAAACTGCCAAAAGAGAATTAAAAGAAGAGACAGGATATGATATATCTGTTGGAGATTTTATAACTACACTCGAACTTATCGACTCAAAGAATTTTCATAGAGTTATACTTTATCATAAGGCAAAATTATTAGGTGGAAAATTTAGATTGTCAGATGATGCTGAGGATGCGGTGTGGATAGAACCTAAAAAAATCAATACTGTAGAAAATCTCGGAGAATGGGCTCTTCAAGTTCTAAAAGAGGTTGGTTACATATGAATCCTATGCGAAACATCCGAGTAGAGAAAATAACTTTAAACATTGGTTGTGGAGAATCTGGAGAAAAATTAGATAAAGCTAAGAAACTTTTAGAAGTTATAACAAATAAAAAAGTTGTTATAACTAAAACTCACAAGAGAACTACATTTGGAATGGCTAAAAGAAGGCCTATAGGTTGTAAAGTTACATTAAGAAAGAAAGATGCAGAAGAATTTTTGAAAAAAGCTTTGGGTGCGGTTGATAAAAAACTTTCTAAAACTGTTTTTGATGCACAAGGAAGTTTTTCCTTCGGTATAAAGGAACATATAGACATTCCAGGAGTCAAATATGATCCTGAAATTGGAATTTTTGGAATGGACGTCTGCGTTACATTAGAAAGGCCTGGTTTTAGAGTTAAGAGAGCAAGGATTTCGACCAAAATAGGAAAGAAGCATAAAATAAAACCTGAAGAGGCTATAGAATGGGTTACTAAAAATTACGGAGTTGAAATATCATGAAATATATTTTCTTTTTAATAATATTCATTATTTTAATAGCTTTAACAATCACAATCATAAGTGTCAGTGGTGTCAACGCATCACCAAAGAAGAAATACAAATATTCGCCTACAGAGTTTATAGTGCCTCCTGAATACCTTTTATATTGTTACGAAGATACTGACTGTATAAAAATTAAAGCTTCTGCATGTCCACCAGAAAAAGGCGGTTCAGAGGTTTGTATTGAGAAAGATCATTTTCAACAATATCTTTCAATGATAGAAGATTCTGCTGGAAAGGAATGGGAAGTTACTTGTCCGAATATAAATAATATTGGTAATAATATTTGCAGATGTATTGGTGAAATATGCAAATTGGTGGGTTTATGAAATCAATAAAAAAAGAAAGAAAATTTGGGGTTGGATCAAGAAGTTGTAGGCGTTGTGGTAGACATGATGCTCTAATCAGAAGGTATGGTTTGTATTACTGTCGTCAGTGTTTTCGTGAGGTTGCAAAAAAATTAGGATTTAAAAAATATTCGTGATATTATGAAGCATGATATATTATCAGATGTTTTATCTGCAATAAAGAATGGAGATAGATACGGAAAAAGAGAAACAGTTAGTTCGTATTCTATACTTGTAAAAAACGTTTTGTTGATATTGCAGAAAAATAACTACATAGGAGATTTTGAATACATTGATGATAAACGCGGAGGAAAAATTAAAATTCAACTTTTGGGTAAAGTAAATAATTGCAATGCTATTAGACCTAGATTTTACATTAGAAAAGACGAGTATGAAAAATATGAAAAAAGATTCTTGCCAGCTGTTAGTATGGGTTTTATAATAATTTCAACTTCAAAAGGTCTTTTAACTCATACAGAAGCTAAAGAAAAGGGTTTGGGAGGAACCCTTCTTTGTTATGTTTATTAGGTGATTTAATGGAAAAACAGTTTGAGATTCCTAATGATGTGCAGGTCGAGATAAATAATTTTAAAGTTAAGGTAACTGGACCTAAAGGATTTTTGGAAAGAGATTTTTATAGTCCACTGTTTAGAAAAGATATTGCAATTAAAAGAATTGATAATAAGATTTCAATTTCAACTGAATCAAAAAATAAAAAAGTAAAAGCTATGATAGGAGCAATTAGAGCTCATGTCCTTAATATGTTTTCTGGAGTAAAGGAAGGGTTTGAAATGAAACTAAAAATAGTTTACATGCACTTTCCATTTACTGTTAAAGTTACTGGGAATGAAATCTCAGTGACTAATTTTTTAGGCGAAAAGACTCCTAGAAAGACTAGAGTTGTTGGTAATTGTAAGGTTGAGATTAAGGGAGATGAGATAATTGTGGCTGGAATAAATAAAGAGGAAGTTGGAGAAACAGCCTTAAATTTAGAAAGAGTAACTAGAATAAAGTCTAGAGATAGAAGAGTATTTCAAGATGGAATTTTCATGCTAAAGTGATTTTATGAATGATTTAAAATTAAGAGCTAAAATGAAAAGAAAAAAACCAGATTTCATGAGAGAGGGATCTAAAAATTTTAAAAGAGTGGGAAAGAAATGGAGAAGACCTCGTGGTGATCAATCAAAACTTAGAAAACATAAGAAATCTAAAGGCTTTATGCCTCAACCAGGTTATGGTTCTCCAAAATCTGTTAGAGGTTTACATCCTTCTGGTTTTGAAGAGGTTTTAGTTTTTAATACTAAAGATTTAGAGAGGATCAATCCACAAAAACAGGCTTGTAGAATAGCATCTACTGTTGGAAAAAAGAAAAGAATTGAAATCATGAAAAAAACTGAGGAGAAGAAGATAAAAGTTTTAAATCCATTTAAAATTGAAGTGAAAGTGGTAGAGAAAAAATAAGGTATGCTTATGTACTTAATCGGTAAAAAAAGATGTCCTAGTTGCGGAATAAAGGGAAAAATCTGGAAGAAACAGCTAAAGGTTTATGTATGTCCAGATTGTAAAGCCTTTTTTAATGAATTTGGAATTATTTTAGAATCGCAAAATAAGAGAGAAGAGGATGTTTTTACATGAACCTGCAAAAAAAGCTTGCAGCAAAAATTTTGAAATGCGGTGTGAATAGGATTTGGATCGACTCTAAAGATGAAAAGGTAAGTCAAGCCATAACAAGAAGAGATATAAGAAGATTTATAAAAGAGGGAGCAATAAAAAAACTTCCTCTTAAAAAAAGATTAAAACATGAAGAGAAGAGACAGCAAAGGACTGGAAGCATAAAAGGAGCAAAGGGAGCTAGAATTGGAAAGAAAACAGAATGGCTAAAAGTTATTAGACCTCAAAGAAAACTTTTGAAGGAATTAAAAGATAAAAAACAATTACAGTCTCATGCTTACAGAAAAATTTACAAGATGGTTAAAGGTAATGTGTTCAGAAGTAAAGCGCATTTAATGTTGTACCTTAAAGAAAAGAAACTTATAAAAGAGGGAAATAAATGAAAAAAAGTTATCTTACACCGTTCAAAAGAAGAAGAGAAAAGAAAACAAACTATAAGAGAAGATTAGCCCTAATAAAATCTGGAAAAACTAGACTTGTTATTAGAAAAAGTCTTAGTAATATTTCTGTTCAATTTATAAATTATAAACCTGAAGGCGATTACACTATTATTTCTACTGTTTCAACTGAGCTAAAAAAATTAGGTTGGGTCAGAGCAGGGAATGTTCCTGCTGCATACCTGACAGGATTCTTGGCAGGAAAAAAAGCTAAAGAAAAAAAGATTGAAGAGGCAATCTTAGACTCAGGATTACAAACATCAACAAAGGGTTCGAGAATTTATGCAGCTTTGAAAGGAGTTTTGGATGCAGGGGTAAAAATACCGCACTCGAAAGATATTTTACCTTCAGAAGATAGAATAAAAGGAAAACACATTTCAGAAGAAATTGTAAAACAGTTTGAAAATATAAAGAAAAAAATAGAGGGTTAATATGGCGAAAAAATCAAAAAAAGATGAAGTGGAGATTAAAGTTGTTGAAGAAGTTAAAGAAGAGGTTAAACCAGAAGCTAAGGAAGAAATTATCAAAACTGATGCAATAGAGAAAATTGTTGAAGAAGAGATCAAACCAGAAGTTAAGAAAGAAGAGCATCTAGTAGAAGTTAAAGTTTCCATTCCAGAGGGCTGGAAACCAAAAACAGAACTAGGAAAGAAAGTTGTATCAGGAGAGTTGGTAAATATAACAAAAGTTTTTGCTGACGGATTAAAAATTGCTGAACCTCCGATTGTTGATATTTTAATTCCAAATCTAGAAAAAGAAATAATTTTTATCGGAGGGTCTACTGGAAAGGGCGGAGGAATAAAAAGAACTCCATTTAAAAGAACTGCAAGAATGCACAAAAGTGGAAGGCGTTACAGAATATCTGTAATGACTGTTGTTGGAAACAAAAACGGTTATGTTGGAGTAGGTCTAGCAAATGGTCCACCAGGAAAACATCAAGAGGTTATAGAAAAAGCTACAAGCAAGGCTAAGTTAAATATAATTCCTATAAGAAGAGGTTGTGGTTCTTGGGAGTGTTTCTGCGGTACCAATCATTCTATTCCCTTTGCAGTAGAAGGTAAGGCTGGATCCGTTATAATAAAATTAATACCAGCACCTAAAGGTATTGGTCTTTGCGTTTCAGACGAAGTAAAGAAAATAATGAGACTTGCTGGAATAAGCGATATTTGGAGCGATACAAGAGGAAATACTCAGATGAGAATAAATTTGATAATGGCTGTTTTCAATGCTTTGAAAAAACTTAACAGATATAAGACAAAACCTGATTTTGAGAAATCAGTAGGTATGACAATAGGAAAGGTAGAATAAAATGTATGCTGCTATTAGATTAAAAGGTTCAGCTGGTTTGGAAAAAGATATTATAGATACTTTGAAAATGCTCAGACTAAATAGGAAAATGCATTGCGTTATTTTGAAAGAGTCGGATTGCACAAATGGGATGTTGCATAAGGTTAAAGATTGGATAACATGGGGAGAAATTGATGAGAAGATTTTGAGATATTTAATTGAAAAGAGAGGAAGAAAACCAGGTGATGAGAGATTAAAAGCTGAAGAGGTTGAAGAAGTTTTCAAAAAAATAAAAGAGACTGACAAGGTTCCTGAAATTATAAAACCTGTTTTTAGATTAAATCCTCCTTCTAAAGGTTTCAAAAATTCTGTTAAACAACATTATCCAGACGGTGAGTTAGGATACAGAGGAAAAGAAATTAACAAGTTGCTAATGAGGATGATTTGATGGCAAAATTATTAGTTACTTATGGTCTTCATGAAAATGAATATGAGATAACAAAACCAGTAGGAGAAGGTCTGATTAAAGAAAAAATACCTTCTACAGAAATTTTTGACTTAAGACATAAAAAAGTAAAAAGTATTCTTAATCGCAGCAATCCTTCTGTAGTTGCTGATATTCACGCTCATGATGGTCTCGAACTACAATTTCTTACAGAAGATAGAAGAGCTCTTGATTTTTTTGAGAAGTACATATTTTCTAATGAACCTCAGGTTCCAGGAGTTATCGCTTCTGTTTTTAACCATAAAATAGAATGGCCTTTTATTGGAGATAACACTGTAAGTAAATGTTGCTCGAGCATGAATATACCTTACATATGTGTAGAACTTACAAAAGAAAATAAAAATAGTGATATAATTAGATATTTATCAAAAGCATTTAATTCTTTGGTTGGTTTATATGGTCGTTAATAGAAGAAAAAAATTTAGAAAAATGAGAGGAAGTAGAAGTTGTGGTTATGGCAGTCATAAAAAGCACAGAGGAGCAGGCTCAAGGGGTGGAAGAGGAAAAGCAGGAAGGTTTAAGCATAAAAAATCATGGGTCATAAGATTTGAACCTGATTATTTTGGTAAAAGAGGATTTACAGTTCCTCCTGAAGTAAAAAAAGAAGTAAGGATAATAAACTTAAGAGATATTGACAATCTTGCAAAAAAATTAAAAAAGACTGAGATCGATTTAAATGAATTAGGCTATGATAAAGTTCTATCAAAAGGAAAGTTAACCCAACCTTTAACAATCAAGGCAAAAAAATTTGTTGAAAGAGCAAAGAAAAAAATAGAAGGTGCTGGAGGAAAGGTGGTTGAAAATGTTTGATTGGGCTAAGATTGCAAAATTCATACCTTCTGTTGATAAGCCTGTTCAAAAACTAACCTTTAGAGAAAAGGCTAAATGGACTTTGTTAATTTTGATTCTATTTTTTATTTTAGGGTCTCTTACTGTTTGGGGAGTTGATCCGAACAAAGTTGCTCAGTTTGAATTCTTAGAAATCGTTTTTGGTTCTAAATTTGGTTCTATAATATCTTTAGGTATAGGTCCAATTGTAACATCGTCTATAATATTGCAGCTTTTGGTAGGAAGTAAAATAATTAATTGGGATACTAACGATGAAGAAGATAAGAAAAAATTTAGTGCTGCAGAAAGGATATTGACATTCGTGTTTTGCATTATTACAGCAGTAGCATATGTTATGGCCGGTGCAGTCCCACCTAAAAGTCCTGGTTTAACTCTAGCAGCTCTTGTAATTTTGCAACTTACAATAGGTGGAATAATTGTTATTTTCATGGATGAGGTAACTTCTAAATGGGGTTTTGGTTCTGGTGTTTCTTTGTTCATAGCAGCAGGGGTTGCAAAAACAATACTTGTTAGGACTTTAAGTCCTTTAACTCAAACTGGAACGTTTCCACTTTCTGGTGAAGCACCTACAGGGGCAATACCAGCCTTTATTTCATCAGTTTTTACTGGAAATCCTTTATTTTTAGATTTATTACCTCTGTTAGCAACAGTTCTAGTTTTCATAATCACGGTTTACATTCAGGGTATTAGAATTGAGATACCCATGGCTTTTTCTATTCCATTTGGAAAATTTGCTGGAAGAAGATGGCCTATGAAATTTTTATACACATCAAACATGCCTGTTATTTTAATAGCTGCTGTTACAGCAAATGTACAGGTGCTTGGAAAGGTTCTGTATTCAAGAGGCATAAATTTATTGGGAACTTATAATAGCAATGGACAACCTGCATCAGGTTTGATGTATTATATTTCATCGCCTACTGGAGACTTGGGAATTATTATAATGACTATTTCAGCTGCTCTATTTGGTTTGTTGTTTGCTTTTATTACAATGAAAGTTTGGAAAAAACATATTTTAAGAATGAGTTTGTCAGGTGCTGTTTCAGGACTTGCTATCGGCCTTATTCTCATTTCAATGTTTAGCATTCCGACAACTATTGATAGTATAGTAAGGTCTTTAATCTATACATCAATATTTGTTGTCGGTTCAATGATATTTTCTATCTTTTGGGTTAACACTTCAGGAATGGACTCAAAATCCATTGCAGAACAATTTAAAGCCTCGTCTATCATGATTCCAGGTTTTAGAAGAGATCCTAGATTCGTTGAAAGAATACTTGGCAAATACATACCAGCCTTGACTATTTTGGGTGGTGCTGTTGTTGGATTCTTGGCTGCATTTGCAGACTTGACCTCTGCTATTGGCACTGGAACAGGTATTCTTTTGTCAGTTATGATTATTTACCAATTTTATGAGCAGATATCTTATGAACATGCTGAAGATATGCCTGAATCACTGAAAAAATTCTTTGGTGAGTAAATGAAAATAGTTTTGTTAGGTCCACCAGGTTCAGGGACGACTACTTCTTCTTCCATTTTGAGTCCGATTCTTAGCTTACCGCATATAGCTCCAGGAAATATATTTGAAGAAAATATAGTTAAAAAAACATCTTTTGGAATCAAAATTCAGAAGCTTTATGATACTGGTAAACTTATTCCTGATGATATAACAATAGATTTAATAATAAATAGATTGAAAGAACCGGATTGCGCAAAGGGATTTATATTAGATGGCTTTCCTAGAAGTATTAAACAAACTAAAGCGCTTGATGAATTTACTAAAATAGATTTTTTCATATATGTTAATGTTCCTGAATGGCTTGTGATAAAAAGACTTACTTCAAGACTTACATGCAAGAACTGTGAGAAATCTTATAATCTAATATATTTAAAACCTAAAAAAGAAGGAATATGTGACGTTTGTGGAGGAAAACTAATTCAAAGAGAAGACGACAACCCAGAATCAATTAAAAAGAGATTCAGAGAATTTGAAGAAAAAACAAAACCAGTTTTAGAATACTATAAAAAGAAAGGAATGTTTAATTCGATTACCTGTGACAATTTAGAAACCAAACCTGAAGAAAATGCTGAAAAAATATTGAAGATAATAAGAGGATGAATATGGAAAGAACATTTGTAATGGTAAAACCAGAGGGTGTAAAAAGAAAGTTAATAGGAGAAATAATAAAAAGAATAGAGCAGGTTGATTTAAAGATAGTTGCAATAAAAATGATCTGGCCGAAAAAAGATTTCGTAGAAAGGTTCTACCCGAATAATGATAAATGGTTCAAATCAGTTGGAGAAAGAGCTAAAAAAGCTTTCTTGGAACAGGGGCTAGATATAAAAAAATATTATGGTACTGAAGACCCTATAGGGATGGGGAAAGTTGTTAAAAAATGGATAATAGATCATATGACTTCTGGTCCTGCAGTTGGGATGGTGGTTGAAGGCTATAATGCAATTAGTATCATGAGAAAACTCTGTGGAGATACTTATCCTGATAGAGCTTTAGCTGGTACAATAAGGGGAGATTTTTCTGTAGATTCAGTGGAACTTGCTAATTCTGAAGGCAGAACAACGCTTAATATAATTCATGCTTCAGGAAATGGAGAAGAAGCAAAAAACGAAATAAACTTATGGTTTAAAGAAGAAGAGATAGTAAGTTACGAGTGATTTTATGGTTGAAGGATACTATTTATATTTAGATGCAATTTTTGGACCTGTTTTAGGTTTGAAGCCGTTTCTTGCAGAAATAATAATATCTGTAATTATAACTTTTATCATAACTCTATTTTATAGATTTTTAATAAATCAAAATAAATTAAGAGAAATAAAAAGCAAGCAAAAGGAAAGTCAAGAAAGAATAAAAGAATTGCAAAAGACAAATCCCAAAGAAGCTAATGACCTTTTAAATAGTACTATGGCACTTTCCAGGCATCAGCTCGGATTAAGCATGAAGCCTATGCTTTTAACACTTATAATAGTTTCAATTGTCTTACCTTGGATGGCTCATGCATTTCCAGGAATCATTGTTAAATTACCTTTTTATTTGCCATATTTTGAAAATGACTTTGGTTGGCTTATGTGGTATATAATAATTTCAGTTCCTTTAGGTCAAACATTTAGAAAATTAGTAGGTGTTGAACTATGAGAATTCCGAAATCCTTAAAAAGATTAAAAAGAAAATCACCAGGAAGAACCATAACGCTATTCAGAAAACAAAAACACGGTTATGCTGTCTGCGGAAAGTGTGGAGCTAAATTGAATAGGCCAAAACTAAATTCAACTCAAATAAGAAAATTACCAAAAGCTGAAAGGAGACCAGAAAGACCTTTCCCAGAATTATGCCCCAGATGTATGAAAGAATATTTAAAAGAAAAAGCTAGGAGCTGAAACTATGATAGAGCCAGGAAGAATTGTTTTAAAAATCGCAGGAAGAGAGGCAGGAAAATACGCTGTTATAGTTGAAACTATAGATGATGATTTTGTTTTAATAACAGGTCCTAAATCAATAACTGGTGTCAAACGTAGAAAATGTAATATTGATCATATAGAACCAACAGAGTACAAATTGGATATCAGTTCTAAGGATGACTCTAAAATAGAAGAGTTATGGAAGAGTTCTGGTTTAATTGAAAAGCTTGGAGTAAAGATACCTGTAAAGAAAGTTAAAGAGGAACCCTCTGAAAAGCAAAAGCAACAATCAAAAGCATCACAATCGCAACCAAAAGCCAAATGAACAGATACCAACCAGGATTCATACTAAAAATATATAAAAATCAGAATTTAAGGATTATTTTTTCTTCCTTTGTGGTAGATTTCTTTGAATAACTCTCAAAGTCCAAAACATAATTCCAAAGAAAATAATTGCATTAAAAATATAAATGATAAAATTTGATATTGTTGGATTGTCATAAAATCGGAAGAATGTAGCAACCATAAAGCTTCCCATTACTCCTCCACCCATACCGACTAGTGTGCCTATTAGAAATGTCGGATCTCTCTTAGCCATAATAAAAATATGTTTTTTTCTGGCTATTAAATCTTTCATTCTCTTCCATGACTTTGGCTATCAATATGCATAGATAAAGAAAATTATAAGAATCAGATTCATCTTCAAAGTAGATTATTTAATATTTAAATTCTCTAAATAAATGTATGGGATGGTTGACAAAGAAACATGAAGCTTCTCTAACACCCTTTGGTTGTTATCCTGGAGCAAGGCCTTTAGATGAGCACATAAGAAATGGAATAATTGTTCTCGATAAATCAATGGGTCCAACCTCTAATCAGGTTGACAAATGGGTTAAGGATATTTTAAACATAGAAAAATGCTCTCACGGAGGAACATTAGACCCTCGTGCAACTGGCGTTTTGGTAATAGCCTTAGAAAATGCTACAAAGTTGATGCCAATTCTTTTGTCTTCTAAAAAAGAGTATGTTGGAATAATTTATTTGCATGAGGATGTTGACATTAAAAAAATAAGAAATGCTTTCAAAGAATTCATTGGAAAAGTAAAGCAACTACCTCCTAAAAAATCTGCTGTTGCAAGAAGGGTGAGGGAAAGGGAAATTTATTATTTAGAACTATTAGAGGTAAATGGAAGAAATGTTTTATTTAGAATCGGTTGCGAGGCAGGATTCTATGTTAGAAGGCTTGCAGATGATTTGGGAAAGAAACTAAAAACAGGGGCTCATTTACAGGAATTGAGAAGAACAAAGAGTGGAAATTTTGACGAGAGCTGTTTAGTAACTCTACAGGATTTGTTTGATGCTAAGGAAAATAACAAATTAAAAGATGTTATACTTCCTATGGAATTTGTAATAGAGTCAATAGGAAAAATCATAATCTCTGACAATGCTATAGATAGCATATGTAATGGCGCACCTCTAGCAATCGGAGGAATTATCAAATTGGAAGACAACATTAAAAATGGAGATTGGGTTGCAATTTTATCTCTGAAAGGAGAATTGATTGCTTTTGGCAAAGCTTTTTTAAGTTCTGAAGAAATTTTTAAGAAAACAAAGGGTTTGGCTGTTAAAACTGATAGAGTTTTGATGAAAAAAGGAACTTATCAATTAGGATAAATTCTTTAAAACCTCTGAAATGGAACTTCCGATTAAAGTTAAGTTAACTGTCTTTATCCTGCCTTCTTTTTTTGTATCAATGCAACCATATCTTTCTAATTTTCCTAGAAGCTTGCTTATTTTGATCATGTTGCCTTTTTCATTGGTTAAACCCAGCTCAAGCAATAAATCTGTAACTGAGGGTGCTTTACCTTTAAATTTTGAATTAATTGTAACGAGTATATCCTTTAAAATACCAGTCTGAAGCTCTGAAAAATCAATTTTAGGCGAAGGAATTATTTTAGGCTCCATACCAGGATCTTTTACTATTTCCTTTCCATAACTTTCAGGAGGTTTTGGTCTTGATGCAGGCGTATAAATAATTTTTACATTTTTTAAGAAAATTGATAGGTTCATTGATGCCATTCTAAATGGATGAGTTGTTGACGTTGTGTCTATGTAAATTTCTGTATCAGATTTAAATGATAATGAAAGTTTTAACAGTTCTTGAAAAGTTGATAGATAATCTTCTATATCAATTTCAATATTTCTAATGTTTTCTTTTCCGTATAGAACACTTAGCTTTTTTATTAGATTTTTTGAGTATGCTCTCGTTGTGTTTACCCACTTTTTACGCAAATTTCTATGATAATCGCTTAATTCTTTTTCTGCAGGTTTTTCTATACAAAGATAAATTATATCAGGTTTTATTGTAGCAATACCTTTCATTACGCGACCAACATAAGCGCCTATTGGTGTTATCAAAATCTTCATGAAACCTTCCCCTTATATTTAAATTACCATTTAGGTTTCTGATAAATTATAATAATAGTAATACTCTTAATTATTTAAACCTTATTGTTAATAATTTTATTTAAATTTTATTAACTGTTAACAAAATTTATTTAAGCTCCAAAAATCAACTATAATACGTTCCTTATGATTAGTCAAACATTTCATTATCCAAAATGTATGGAGAAGTGTAAATAATAGAATGTGTTTCTATGCCCGAACTAATGCCAAAAAAAACTGGTATTAGAGAGGACATAGATGGTTTCATAAGTCCTGATAAAATACCCTCTTTGTTCTTCGAAGGGACGATACAATTAAAACTATTCAGAACATTGAAATCAGACTATCCAAGATTTCACAATGCTTATTCTTTACAGGTAAAGACAGGACACGACAGGAGAGTGATCATTCCTATACTCAGAGAATGGGAGAGATTCAAACTTGTTGAGGCTATTCTTAATGTTAAAAACTCTAAGCAATGGAGATTGAACAAAGATATCATCTTCTAATCGAAAAGAATAAAATGCTTTGTTTTATATTAATATCAGATAATATGAAGGTTGCAATAGTCGGTTTAGGGCGAGTTGGTAGTCGTATTGCATTTTGTTTAATGGAAAATAAAAGTATAGATGAAATCTTATTAATAAACAGAACTATGGAAACTGCAGAAGGAATATATCTGGAACTGTCAAGTGCGTTTCCAGAACTTGCCAAAAAAATAAAGGTTTCTTATTTTGAAGACGCTGAAAAGGCAGACATAGTAATAATAGACGCTGGAATTCCTCAATTTCCTCTTCAGAAGAGAATAGAATTATTCGAAACCAACAACAGAATAGTAAATGATGTATTAGATAGAATAAAAATTAGAAAAGATGCAATAGTCATTGTTGTAACCAATCCTGTTGATCTTATAGCACAGCTTGTATGGAAACGCTTAGGTCTTAATTCTTCTCAGATTATAGGGTTTGGAGGATATCTTGATACAAATAGGTTAAAACTTTTGATAAGTAAGGAAACTGGAAAAGACCCGGATAAAATAGAATGTTATGTTATAGGTGAACACGGAGAGGGACAAATACCAGTTTTTAGGGAGGAAGTGATAAACAGGGAAGAAATTGTTTACGGTGTAAGAAACTATGTTCTAGATGTGATATCAAAAATTGGAGCTTCCATGTTCGCACCTGCTAAATCAACCTGTGATATGGTAGATGCTATTATAAAAGATGAAAAGAAAGAGTTTTGCGTTTCTTATTACGAGGAAAAATATGGTATGTATGTAACCTGGCCATGCATAATTGGAAGAAAAGGTATAATAAAACCTCAAAAAATTAAACTAACAACAGGGGAAATGAATGAGTTTAACAAACTTATAGAAAATAGGAAAAAATATGTTTCTTCAATAAATTTGCTTTCTGAAAAGTCTAAGATGAAGCCTTAACTGAGTTGATATCAAAGTCATTGACTTTTATAATTCTACATGTCCTTGCCATTAGTTCTCCAAGGTCTGTAAGTTCAACATTTTGCCTTTTTCTGCTAACGGTTTTAATTTTTACATAATCCTTTCTTTTTAATTCTCTAAGGGAATGACTCATTTTAACTATACCACTGTTTATACTTTTTACATTTTTTCCAAGGTTACTTAAACCAACATTGTTAACAAAATTTCTAAGAGATCCTGTCATAGAGCCTTTATGGTTTAACAAATACTCTAATACAATAGCCTCTGAATTAGTAGGAAGAGTTATAGGAAAATGAAATAGATCTATAACCTTAAGAACACCTTTTGAAATAAGCTTTCCACCTTCAGGTAGATATTCTGCAGGCCTTATATAAATTGCTTTAGAGTTTATAATCGAGGCAGCTATCCATGCTGCAAAGGATGCTATTCTAGGGCCTGGAGAAATATGAACTATAACTTCGTTCCCTTGCTGTTTTTCTTTGACCATAATCTCAAATATCTTAAGGAAAAGCTCTTCAAACTCCTCATAAGATACTGTTAAATATTTCTTTTCAGCCAAAGGAATCATAGAATCTATCTCTTTTTGGACTGACTCTGCTATAGATGCATAATCGCTTTCCTCTTTGTTTTCAGACTTGTAATTTAAGAAGTATACCCTGTATGGAGGGAATTTTTGAAGCAAATAAATGATTCTGTCCTTTTCTAAACCAATGGGTATGATATGAATAAATTTACCCATGATTATTAATGATAGCATGAAATTATTTAAACTTATCTATCATTATTAAGAACCAAATTTTATGTCCTTGTAATTATATAGAAATATTATGGTAGATTTTAGTGTAGGGGAACAGTCATATTTTCAGAGTGTTCCGCATGGGACTGCGATTCTTTGTGGCAATGAAAAGGCTATTGAAAATCAGAATCAGAGCAATGTAAATACTTCTAGAAATGATGAATTTACTGTATCTGAATTATATGAAGTAGCAATGTGTTTGCCTGAAGATCAACGTCCTAGGACAATATATGAGCATCGAAGAAAATGTGAGGGCTTTCCTGAATATAGAAGAAGATTAAGTTGGCTCAAACGCCTAGAACAGAGCGGCAGAGAATAGTAGTGATACCTATGTTCGACCTGACGCCAAAAATATCTAGCGTTAGAGAGGACATAGATGGTTTCATAAGTCCTGATAAAATACCCTCTTTGTTCTTCGAAGGGACGATACAATTAAAACTATTCAGAACATTGAAATCAGACTATCCAAGATTTCACAATGCTTATTCTTTACAGGTAAAGACAGGACACGACAGGAGAGTGATCATTCCTATACTCAGAGAATGGGAGAGATTCAAACTGGTTGAGGCTATTCTCAACATCAGAGACTGTAAACAATGGAGGCTGAGCAAAGATTTCATTCAAATCTAGGAAAAATTCTCAATTTTGAGAAAATTTAACAATTTTCTGAAAAGTTCTCATTTTGAATAAAAAATTAATTTTTTTAAGTTGCTTTTTCATAAAATTTTGAACAAAAATATTGTCCTGCTTCTTTAAAATAAAATCAAGATTTCATGAAACGTAAAAATATAGACAAAAAAATTGATATCTCTATAGCTGGCGTTGGTAATAAAAGAAAAGAAGATTTTGTTAGTCCTTTAAATGCCGCTAAAAAAAGCAGCCCTCTTATTTATGTTTCAGAGAGCTTATATAATATTTATCCATGGTGTACTCCTTCTTTACCTTGTAAAGAACAAGAAGATTATTATAGAGTAGCTGGTTTTTACATTCCAAAATCTTTTTCTATTCACGATGAAAAAATAGGAAATTTTTATGAAAGAACAGGGGCATTTGGAGAAGCAGAAAAAAAGGCAGCCAAAGTTTATGGTGCAGATGAAACTTGTTTTGGTCTTGGAGGAACATCATGGACTATGAGAGCAATATTAAGATCATTTGAAAGATTTAATAGAAATAATGGAAATAAAGATGTAAAACTTCTATCAACAAGAGATGTGCATAAAGCTGTTTATAAATCCTTTAGAGAATATGAAATTGGTGTAGATTATCTTCCAACTAATTATGATGATGAGAAAGAATTATTTTTACCTACAAGTCCCAAAGATGTAGAAAAAGCTCTGGAAAAAAACAAAAATTATAATGGAATAATTATATCCGCTCCAAACTATGAAGGTCTAGTTCCTAATGAAGTAGAAATTGCAAAGATAGCTCATGATTATAATATACCATTGATTGTCGATGAAGCTTGGGGTGCACATCTTGGATTTTCTGAAAAACTTCCAAAATCAGCTATGCAATGTGGTGCTGATATTTGTGCACAAAGCATTCATAAACAAGGTGGAGCATTGAATTTGGCTTCTGTGATTCATTTTAAATATGGTATACTTGATAAAGAATTTTTTGAAACTTTAAAAGAAATTCATTATGATGATTATTCTTCTACAAGTGTAAATTGGGATATAATTGCTTCAATTTGTGCTTCAACACACTTTTTAGAAAAAAAAGGAAAAGAAACATTAGGACAAATGGTTGATTGCTCTGAAGATGTTAGAAATGAGATTAAAAAAATTAATGGCTTGCAGACATTTGGAAAAGAGATATGTAATGAATATCCTGAGTATATTCATGATTTAGATCTTACTAAAATTACAATTGATACAACGCAAACAGGAATTCCAGGAGATGTAATGGCAAATTATTTATGGAAAGATTTTAGAATAGTTAAAGAAAGAGCCGAACCAAGACACGTTCAGCTTATAACGCATTATAGAATACCTAAAAATAAATGGGAAATAGGGTATTTATCAGATGCTTTCAGAAGAATTGTAGATCATCATAAACCAAAAGAAAATAATTTGAAAAATAATAGTGTTAAGTATCCTAGAGAAGTTATAAAAAAGTTTGAACATTATGAAGTTTACAACTTACCTTCAAAATACAAAGAATTTGTACCTCTTGAAGAAGCTGTAGGTAGACAATCAGCTGATACCATATGTTGTTATCCTCCAGGAAGATATTTTGTGGTAGAAGGAGAAACCATTCTTCAGTCTCATATAGACTATTCAAAACAAGCTAAGAAAATGGATACGAGCATTCATGCAAAGGATCCATCTCTTGAAAAAATTTATGTTCTAAAACCTGAAGCTGTTGAACTTATTGAAGGAAGTAAAAAAACTGGTGACTTGTGGGCAATATGAAAAAATTCGATTCAAATAAAGAAAATGATAATGAAAGAGCTATCTCTGAGAATATTGACAACGTGACAGTATTTCCCTGTTTACTTGTAATTCCAAAAGTTTTGGACGATGAAGAATTCCTACACTACTTGAAAGAAACCAAAAAAAGATCGACTAAATTTAAAAAATCATTTGATCGCGATTCGTATGAATCTTGAAGTAAATCCAGAAAGAAAGGCAAAGTATGATGCACTTTTAGCTAGAGGTATTTCTCCACCTTATAGATTTGATACAACAAGTAGAATAGGATCTGTTATAGAAGCTTACAATAATATAAAACCAGAAGAAAGTACAGGGGTTAATGTTTCTGTTGCTGGTACGATTGTAGCTGAAAGAACTCATGGAAAACTTAAGTTCTTGGATATCGAAGACAGAGACAGTAAAATTCAAACTTATTTCAGAATAGATGAACTTGGAGAAAGATACTCTGATCTAGAGAACTTTGACTTAGGAGATGTCATTGGGGTAAAGGGTGAAGTCGTTAAAACCAAAAGAGGAGAATTATCAGTTTTAGTTAAAGACTATAACTTATTGGCAAAATGTCTTTTACCATTACCAAATTTGAGAGAGCAATTAAATATAGAGACAAAGTACAGGCAAAGATATTTGGATCTAAAAACTAGCAAAGAAACCAGAGAAACTTTTGTAAAGAGAGCCAGGGCAATTTCTGCAATGAGGGAGCATTTAGACAGAGAAGGTTTTATCGAGGTGGAGATACCGCTATTGCAACCTGTTTATGGCGGCGCTGCAGCTAAACCTTTTACAACACATTCCAATGCTTTAGATTCAGAACTTTTCTTGAGTATTTCTCCTGAACTTTACTTGAAAAGATTGATAGTAGGTGGAATGGAAAAGGTTTATACCATAACAAAAAACTTTAGAAATGAAGACATAGACACAACACACAATCCTGAATTCACGATGATGGAATGCTATCAGGCTTATGCAGACTTGTATGATATGATGAGATTGACAGAAAATGTTGCATCGTTTATGGCTCAAAAAGTTAATGGAAAGACCAAGGTTGAATATCAGGGTCAAACAATTGATTTTACACCACCGTTTAAAAGATTGTCGATGGAAGAAGCTGTTAAACAACATACAGATTTTGATATTAGCTGTTATTCTAAAGAAGATTTAGAAAAATTTGTAGAAAGAGAACAATTAGAAGTCAAAGGAGAGATAAATTATCCTAATGTTGTATTTTCTATTTTTGATAAGCATGTTGGAGATAAATTAGTCCAGCCAACTTTCATTCATGATTATCCAGTTGAGATATCTCCATTAACAAGAAAACATAGAACAAAGCCAGGATGGGTTGAGAGATTTGAGCTTTATGTAAATAAAACTGAGATGGCTAATGCATACTCAGAATTAAATGACCCGTTTGATCAAAAAGAAAGATTTGAAAAACAACAGGAAATGAAAAAACAGTTAGGTGATGAAGCTCATCCTATGGATGAGGATTTTGTTGTAGCTTTGATGTACGGTCTGCCTCCAACAGGTGGCTTAGGCATAGGAATTGATAGGCTGAACATGATACTTACTGATTCACCGTCAATAAAAGATGTCATCTTATTTCCGCAAATGAAAACGAAGTGATTTTATGCTGATAAAAATATTCAGGCAAGATAAAGTATTATGAATAAAGGCAATCAATATGACTTGTAAAAGATGTAAAATTTGTAAGAAAGGCTCTAAACAAATGATTAAAACAGGAAGCAGTTGGTTATGCGCAGATTGTTTTGTTAAAGTTGTAAGGGAGAAGAGCGAGTTGTGAACTTTTTGAATTTTTGAAATGATGCAAAACTTTATAAATTTAAAATGCAATTTTATTAGAGTCAAAAAACAATTTATGAGGATAAAAATGCGAAACATTGTTATTGAAGATTTACATGCAGTTCCTGTTTCTGAACAAAAAGTCGAGGTCGTAGAAAGAAAAGGAAGAGGACATCCAGATACGATTTGTGATTGCATCATGAATCAAGTTTCTGTTGAACTTTCTAAATATTATTTAAATAAATTTGGAACAATAATGCATCATAATATTGATAAAGGATTATTGGCTGCAGGGGAAGCAGAGCAAATGTTTGGGGGAGGAACAATAAAGAGTCCAATGCTTCTGGTTTATGGAGACAGAGCTACTTATGAGGTTGGTGAGTGTCATGTTCCTGTTGAAGAGATTGCTGTTGGTACTGCAAAAAAATGGTTCAAAGAAAAACTCAGATTTGTAGACCCTGAAAAGAACGTAAGATATCAAATTGAATTGAAAAAAGGTTCTGCTGCCCTTACAGACATTTTTTCTAGAAAGGGAGAAGTTCTTGGGGCAAACGATACTTCTGCCACTGTTGGTTATGCTCCCTTAACAAAAACTGAAAGATTAGTTTTGGATACTGAAAAATTTTTAAATGGTGAAGATTTTAAGAAAAGATTTCCAGAGTCTGGAGAAGATGTTAAGGTTATGGCTATAAGGAATAATGAAGAAATAGATTTAACAATTGCAATGCCTTTGATTGATAGATATATTAGAGATGAAGAAGATTATTTTAGAAGAAAAGAAATATTAAAAGGTGAAATTGAAAGCCTTGTTAAAGGTAAAACAAGTAATAAAACTTTGGTTTCTTTAAATAACTTAGATGCTAGAGGAAGAGGAATTAATGGCTGTTATCTGACAGTCACTGGAACTTGCGCAGAAGATGCTGATGGTGGACAGGTTGGAAGAGGAAATAGGGTTAATGGTCTGATACCTTTGAATAGGCCTGTTAGCAATGAAGCTGCTGCTGGTAAGAATCCTGTTAGCCATGTTGGTAAAATTTATAATGTTTTAAGTCATAAGATTGCTAATGAGGTTTACTCTAATGTTAATGATATAAAGGAAATATACATTTGGCTTGTAAGCAAAATAGGAACACCTATTGACCAACCAAAAATTGCTGCTGCACAAGTAAAAATGAATTCTGGATCTGTTCGTGACGTAAGAAGAGAAGTTAATGAAGTTGTAGAAAGAGAGCTATCAAATATAAAACAATTTTGCTTGGATTTAGCTAATGGAAAATATGAAGTTTGTTAAATTGTTAAAAATTTACCCATATTTAATACCTGTTCTAAAAATAATGTTAGTGATGCAATAGCTATTATTGCAATCCAGATATAAAATATAATTCTATAATCAAACTTTTTATCAAGTAAATAGATAGTTATTGCAAAACCGATTGTAATTAGCGCAAGTACAAATCCAATAAAATATCCTCCATAAAAAGTAATAAGGATAGAATAAAGTAATCCAAAGGCAATTAAAATTAAAAATATTTTTTTCATCATTTCAAATCCTCTTTTTTATAGACATAATGAATAATTTCTTCTTCAATTCTCTTACTCCCTATTTTATGGATAACTAGTATTATAATCAATACAAAAACAATTGCAATGATCCCCACTGTAATTAATGTATAATCTACTTGTTCTTCTTTTCCAGACACTTTTAGATAATATACTTCAGAATTACTCCAAAGATTGTTTGAATCGTTAGAATAGACTTTCCAAGCGACTACCGAGTCTGGAGGCAAATCCAAGGTTTTCTGTTTATGTACCTGATCCTCAGTTCCATACAACTGAACCCAAGAATCATTTTTCCATATGCCTGTAAGATTTGTTGAGAATACATATCCAGATAATCCAAAATCATCACTAACTTTTAGAGAAAATATTGTTGGTTTTCTACTAACTGTATTGTCTACAGAATTTTCCAGGTATTCAGGTGGTTTGTTTTCAGGTGGTTGCTCAGCAGGTTTGTAAACAATTGTGTCTGCTGTTTCTGTTGCAGTTTTAGTACCTGAAACAGTTTTTCCATATGCTGTTATTAGAATACTATAAGATTTTGCTTCTGCATTTGAAGGAACATTGAAATTTATTTTTATTTTCTGTGATGAATTACTTGAAAGCGTAGTTTGAAAATTTTGTATCGAGTACCAATCTGAAGGTATGCCAGACAAACTTACTGATATGTCAAAAAGATTTTCTGAAAAATTATTTAATATCACAAAGCTTGCTTCAGCTGATTTATTAACATATAAAGCAGGAAAATATACATCGGTTATTTTTAACACCAAAGGCGTAACAATAGGCTTAACAGTCAGGGTTGATGATATTGATTGATTTGTAAAGTTTTGATTTCCAGTGGTATTACAAACATAAACATAAGTTCCTAGTGGTAGATTTGTAGCATCTTCCCTTACTAATAAACTTGTATTGTCTACTAATACAGAGTTTCTATAAAGTTTGAATTTATCAACATTTATTTGGTCTGTGCTAGAAAAACATTTTACATCTACATATCTACCCTCATCAACTGTCGTTGATGGCCAGATTTCTAGTGATATCGGGCTTCTCTTTTGAATGCTATAAAGACTCTGACCAGTAGTGTTTTGTAGGTTTATTGTATCCGTTGCAGTCCATTCATAAGTGAAATTTTCAGCTGGCAGATCTTCAAGAGTTATTGAAAAAATGCCTGATGAGTTGCTAGGATGATAACTTCTAAGAACTCCTGTATGATTGGATTTGAATAAAACCTCTTTAAGGCTTGCATCACTCCAAGTTACAGTGAACTGATATGATGCATAGGGATAATAACCAATACCACTTAAAGGATATGCTATGTTATTCACGTATTGTGGAGCCTGATTGTCAAAAGAATACGTTATTGATTTTGGTGTGTAATTTTCATCCCCATCCCAATATGTTGTTATTGTGAACAAACCGGAAGAATTTAATCTTGTTGCATTGTATATAACCGAGGTACCAGTTTGCAAATTCCAGCCAGGGTAAGTCGAGTCTAAATAAATTGTTCTGTTTGGTATTTTCAAAGATGCTGTGAAATTGGCTATATTGTTAAATTTATAGCTTCTATTTCCTTCAGTCCCATTTAATAGCAACTTCATCGAGTATGAGCTATTCTTATTAACTACATAGTTCCACTGGTCTGTAAAATTAAAATGATTGCTAGTATCATTTGCATACCATCTGAAAACATAATTTCCAGGTCTAAGGTCTGTAAAGTTAATCCAATAAATTCCCTTTGTATTATTCATGACTGCTGGATTGGTGTTGCTAGTATAATTCATTAAAGTTCCTGAGAAATCTGTTTCAAATAAAACTTTTGATACACCTCCTATACCCAAGTCTGAGTCTGTCCAATTTATTTCAAAGTTATATTTTTTCTGAGGTGAATATTCAGAACCAGATGCTGTTGACATACGGTTTTGTGACCAAAATGGGGTATGCTTATCGATACTTAGCAAAACAAACAAAATTAGGAGTAAAACTACAACTAATTTCATATAGATATATAAGAAAAATAGTCTAATAAATATAGTAAAAGAGGAGGTAATTGAATGGTTACAAAGAAAAAGGCTTTTGGTGGGTACCATATTGTTCCGGATGAGCACTTGGCAAAAGTAATTGGCAAGGGAGCTGTTTCTCCTGCTGAGATGACTAAGAAATTATGGACTTATATAAAATCTAAGAAATTAGCAAGAAAGTAATTTTTGTATTTAAATCTAGAGAGTAGATTTTATTATTAATATTTACAAATTTCTATAATATTTAAAAATACTTGTCTCATTAATCTAATTAAGCCGAGTTGGCAGAATCTGGTTAATGCGCCAGCCTTGAGACAGATGATATTATGGCTTGACTCTGAATCGCGGCTTATGAAGAGTATTAATTTATTGATGTCAAGATAGCTGGTGTCCGAAAGGGCTTGCAGGTTCAAATCCTGCACTCGGCGCTTTTTTAATCTAAATCCTGCCGACGGCGCAATTTTCTATTTAATTAACCTTAAATCTTTTTAGAATGGACTAATTCTTAATGCCTAAAAGAACTTTTCAGACTAGTGAACAAGCTTGTGACATAATTTATAACATTTTTTTGGAACACTCTAGATTAGAACATAGTTTTCCAAAAATGCGACATACAGAAAAGACTTTGAAAATACATATGGACAATTATGGAATAAAACCTAGAGAAATTAAAGTCAAAGTAATTAAGCAAAGATTAAGTGAGATTTTTAATCAAAATCCAAATGCTTCAGAGAAAGAAATTGAGAGACTACTTGGAGTGGATATTTATGAATATCTAGAAGATTTAAAATCTAAAGGTATTCCTGATTTAAGAGCATCTTTTACTGGTAAAAAAAATTCGAGGAAATTTGATACAAAGGAAGAAGCTGTGAAAGCTTTTAGATCAAAAACAAATGAACTGGTTATAAATGGAGAATATAAGGGTAGTCATAGTGTAGAAAGAATAGTTGGAACCAATGCTAGTACTTATGCTATTAGATGGAAAGAAGAGGTTCTCTATCCTGTATATGATAAATTGATTAGACAAGAGATTGAAAGTGATACTGACATCAGACATAAAGAAATAATACAAGAGTATCCATTTGCACAATATTTCTTAAAAAAACAGGGAGGTCTTAAGAAGTTTAAAGAAAAGATGTTATCTGGAACGCAGAAAAAGGCAGAATCAACATTTGAACCAAGTATTACAAAGTCTCAGTTTAAAATTTTAGAACTTGTTGCAAGACAATATCCTAATGAAGTATTTGATAGAGATGGAGTTTTTAAAAGAAATGATGTTAAAAAATTAGAAGGTCTTAGTTACATAAGCTCTAGAATTGCCTTGGGAATGAAGATATTTAAGATAACTGAAAATGGAAAATCAACATATCAACACCTCAATAACTTGCTAGGAAGCCAGATTCTAAAACCATTTACTTCAGAGAATATGGCAAGGGGGCTAGATTTAAGAGAAATTGTTGAAAAGTCTGGTATGAGAGAAGAATATGTTAAAGGACAGTTAGATGAACTTGTTAAAATTTTAATATTCGAAGAAGTAGGTAGGCATTACAGGCCGACTATTAATTATCAAAACCTGTTTTTAGAATATCAAAAAAATGATAATTCAGAAAATAATCATTAAATTAACGGTTTGAATAAATTCACACTAATGTTGACGGCGTCTATCAACTTCTAAATCATTAAATTTCTTTCGATATATAATTTTAATAAGCTTTTTAAACATTAGTTCTAATTAATTGTAAGTGATTAAATGGGAGTAAGAAAACCTAAACCTGATGAAAAAGAGGATTTTAAGAAAGAAAAGCCTAAAGAAAAAAAGCCTGAAAAAAAGAGGAAAACCATAGAAGGAGTCAGAGGAATAGTTAGAGTATCTGAGATCGATTTAGACGGAAATAAAAAACTAAGAAATGCTTTGCTTGGAGTCAAGGGCATAGGAAAATCCTTATCAAAAGGAATAGTAATAGCATCTGGTTTAGACGCAGAGGCTTTATTGGGAAGTCTAACAGAGGAGCAGATTAAAAAATTAGAAGAGGTTATTAGAGATCCTGGTAAATATGGAATTCCTTATCATATGCTTAATAGAAGATTTGACCCCTCAACAGGACAGCATATGCATCTGGTTAGCTCTAAACTGTCTTTTGCTATTAGAAGCGATATTGATTTTATGAAAAAGATAAAGTGCTATAAAGGAGTTAGGCATGAGTTAGGTTTGCCTGTTAGAGGGCAAAGGACAAGAACCAGTTTTAGAAAAGGAGGAATAGTTGGTGTTGCAAAGATTAGACTAAAACAAGGAGCAGCACCAGCAGGAAAAGAAGCTCTTCCAGGAGAAGAAAAAGCTCCAACTGCAGCAAAAGCTCCTACTGAAGCAAAAGTAGGAGAGGCAAAGTCTGCAGCTCCAGCAAAATCTGAAAAGAAAGAAGAGAAAAAATTAAAGTGATTAAATGAAAAAGCAAAAAAGAAAATTCGAGAGACCTTTAAAACTTTGGAGTAAGACAAGAATAGAAGAAGAAAAGAAATTGCTAAGAGATTATGGTTTGAGAAGAAAGCATGAGATATGGAGAGCAGAAAGTATATTAAGAAATTACAGAAGAATAGCAAGAGGCTTGGCAGCAAGAAAAGATAAAGAGATGGAAAAAATTTTGTTGGACAAATTATTTAATATGGGTCTTATTAAAAAAGATGCAAGCTTGGATGATGTTTTAGCTCTGACAATTGAAAGAAGCTTGGATAGAAGATTACAAACATTAGTTTTTAGAAAAGGTTTGGCTAACACACTGAAGCAGGCAAGGCAATACATTGTTCATGGTCATATAGCTGTTGACAATAGAAAAGTAATGTGGCCTAGTATGATTGTTGAAGTAGATAAAGAAGGAAAAATAGGCTTTTATGAAAAAAGTAAAATAAAATTTGGTGAAAAAGTTGAGAAGAAACCCTAAGGAAAATTTGAGATGGGGAGTTGCATATATTTTTAGCTCGGCTAACAATACGATAATTCATATAACTGATATTACTGGTTCTGAGACTGTTTCAAGGATTTCAGCTGGTATGATGACTGATAAGGATAGGGAAGGTGGCTCACCATATCCTGCTTTGTTAGCTGCAAGAAAAGCAGCTGAAATTGCATTAGAAAAAGGAATCAATGCTATTAATATCAAGGTTAGAGCTCCTGGTGGGATAAGATCTAAAAGTCCTGGATCAGGTGCACAACCAGCTATCAGAGCTTTAGCAAGAGCTGGTTTAATGATTGGAAGAATTGAGGATGTTACGCCTGTTGGTCATGGTTTTATGAAAGCTAAAGGCGGAAGAAGAGGAAGAAGAATATAAAACCGAAAACTTAATAAATATCAACAATAAGTCTTTAGTAAGGTGTTAGTTTGAAAATTCAAATTTTAAATAAAACAGACACAGAGATAAAATTTTTATTAGAAGATTCTAATCCACAGTTTGCAAATGCATTAAGAAGGATAATGATATCTGAGATTCCTATACTTGCTATTAAATCTGTTGATTTTTCTAGCAATGATTCGGTTTTGTACAATGAGATAATAGCTCATAGACTTGGTTTAATACCTTTAGTTTTCAATCCAAAAGATTTTCATTTTATGGAAGAGCATGAAGACGGAAAGACATGTTCTATGTGCGAGGTTGTTTTTGCAATAAATAAAAAAGGATCTGGAATGGTTTATTCAAAGGATATGAAGTCTAGCAATCCAGATGTAAAACCTTTGTATGATGATATTCCTATTGTAGAACTTTTTGAAGATCAGAAACTAAAATTAGAAGCATCAGCATCCTTAGGTTTAGGAAAAGATCATGCAAGACATCAGGCAGCAATTGCCCATTACAGGTATTATCCTACTGCTAAACTAACTGGTAAAATAAATAATCCTCAAGAGGTTATGAAGTCTTGTCCTAAAAATGCTTTGAAGATTGAAGATAATAAAGTTTCTGTTACACTAGATTGTGACTTGTCTCAGGAATGCGTAAAAGCTGCAAAACCAGAGGGTGTTTTAGAAATCAAAGGGGACTCGACAAAGTTTATATTCAATGTAGAATCTGTTTCAGGTTTAAAACCAGAAGACATTGTTTTTGAGTCAATCGATGTTCTCAAGGAAAAGGTCAAAGAATTTGATAAGGCTTTAGGCCAAATAAAATAAACATTTCTTAGAATGTTTTCAGAAATTTATTTAAATATTCACAGATTTAATTTTAAATCACGCGGAGGTAGCCAAGTCTGGTCTAAAATGTATGCATAGCATACATGGATATGGCGCAGGACAAACCTGCTGTGCGATACTTAAGATCGGACTCTTAAGTTTTGAAACCCTATAATTTAGGAGTTTATGAGAAATCCTGTGGGTTAGTCCCTTCGTCGGTTCAAATCCGGCCCTCCGCACTTATGATGATAAAATGAATAGTTTAGATAGTTTGATTGATGAATTATGGAATGAAATAGAGAATAAAGTCAGAAAGAAGGATGACATTCCAGAAAAAACCTTCACAGCGTTGCAGACATTAAAGGCTATGGAAGAATTAGGAGAAGTAGCTGACATGATACTAAGAATTTGGCATACACGAAAGGATAAAAAGATGCCTGAAGAAGATATTAAAAAGAATTTGGGCAAAGAAATTGCTGATACAGTAATCGCCTTATTTATGGTTGCCAAATGTCAAAATATAGATATAGGAAGGGAATTAGAAAATAAGATAAAATTTGAAATAGAGAGATGGAAAGGTGAATTATGACAAAACCAACTGGCCCAACAAACCCTTTATTAAAACAGATGATAGAAGATATCCGTAATCGTGGCTATAAAGAGAGTATACCGTTTTTAATTAAACTGGCAGATGAACTTGGAAAGCCAAGAAGAAGTAAATCAGAAGTGAATTTATCAAAATTGGAAAGGGTTTGTAAAGAAAAAGAAACTGTGGTAATTCCAGGAAAAATATTATCTTCAGGAATATTAAACAAACCTTTAACAGTAGCTTCGGCAAGCTTTTCAATGAAGGCAATAGAAAAAATAGAAAAAGCAGGTGGAAAGGTTATAACAATCGAGCAACTGGTTAAAGATAATCCAAAAGGAACAAATGTAAGAATAGTGATTTGATGATTGTAGATGCAGAAGAAGCAATTTTAGGAAGATTATCAACAAGAGTTGCAAAAATGTTGCTTAAAGGAGAAAATGTAATTGTGATAAATTCAGATAAGATAGTATTATCAGGAAATCCTAATGCTATTTTTAAAACATATTATGAAAAGAGAAAATTAGGAGACGCTAACAAAGGACCTTTTTATCCGAGATATCCTGATAGAGTATTTAAGAGAGTGGTAAGAGGAATGCTTCCTTATAGAAAAAGTAAGGGAAGAGATGCTCTAAGAAGATTAAAAGTTTTTATCGGAAACCCGGATAATTTGAAAGGCGAGAAGATAAGCAAAACGTCTGATGATTTGAAATGTAAGTACGTATATCTAGGACAGGTGTGCAAAAGACTGGGTGCTAAACTTGGCTAAGAAAAAAATAATTATACAAGCAACAGGAAAAAGAAAAAAGGCAATTGCAAGGGCAATAGCCAGGGCTGGAAACGGGAAAATATTTATAAATAATAAATCTTTAGAAGTTTTTGAACCTGAAATGTTAAGACTAATGATTAAAGAGCCTCTGCTTTTAGCAGAAAATGTTGGAAAAGATCTTGATATTAATGTAAATGTAAGGGGTGGAGGTATTTTTGGACAGGCCTCTGCAACCAGGCAAGCAATAGCAAAGGCTTTGGTTAAATACGATAAGACTTTAAAAGAAAAGTTTTTAAATTACGATAAGACATTATTAGTTGCTGACTTTAGAAGGACTGAGGTTCATAAACCTTCGAGAAGTAGAAAAGGTGCAAGACGTCATAAGCAGCGCAGCAAGAGATAGGAGGGATTTTTATTATAATACCAATTCGTTGTATAAGTTGTGGAAAACCTGTTGCACATTTATGGGAAACATTTCAAAAAAGAATTCAGGCAGGAGAAGATCCAAAAAGAGTTTTAGATGAACTCGGCTTAAAGAGATATTGTTGCAGATCACTTTTCTTAACGCATGTTGACACCTACAAGCAAGTAGCAAAGTTCAAAAGATAAAAATGATTGAAATCTGGCTTTACAGTTTGGTAAGCGTTTTTGTAGTAAGCTTCATTTCCCTCATCGGTTTGTTCACTTTTTCGATAAGTGAAGAAGAATTAAAAAAGATACTTTTGTATTTTGTCAGCTTTTCAGTTGGAGGAATGCTGGGCGATGCATTCATACATTTGCTTCCAGAATCAATAAAATTAATCAGCAGTTTAAACATTGCATTCTACATTCTTTTGGGTTTGATAGTTTCATTTATTGTTGAAAAATTTATTCACTGGAGGCACTGCCACATACCAACTTCCATAAAGCATCCACATCCATTTGCAATAATGAATCTATTGGGCGATGCTGTTCATAATTTCATTGATGGGTTGATAATTGGTGCGAGCTACCTAACTTCTATACAGGTAGGATTTGCTACAACACTGGCTGTTGTATTTCATGAGATTCCTCAGGAAATAGGAGATTTCAGTGTTTTGATTCACGGAGGTTTTGAACGAAGAAGAGCTTTGTTCTTAAATTTTGTAACAGCATTGACAGCAATTGCTGGAACAATTATATCCTTAATTGTTGGTACATATTTTCAAAACTTGATAAGCTTTCTCTTGCCGTTTACAATTGGCAATTTCATTTACATCGCATCATCAGATCTAATACCAGAACTACATAAAGAAACTAATCCGGCCAAGTCATTTATACAATTGATAATGCTTTTATTTGGTATAGGAATTATGTTCTCACTTTTATTTTTAGAATGATTTATTAAATTATCCTTTCATTAATTATAACACGGGCTCGTAGTATAGCTTGGTCTAGTAAACAAAAGTCTAGAATACACGCTTGGGGTGCGTGCGGCCCCGGTTCAAATCCGGGCGGGCCCACTTTATGCATTATCAGAATTCTTAGGAAAGACTAATCTTACGTGCATATTTTCATAGTCTCTAGAATCAGGAGTTATCTTTAGATTTTTGCGACTGAGACTAAAATTGGTTGCTTCTAAGAAAGGATTGTTAAGAACTCCGCAAGAAACATAAATATCTATATCCATTGTTTCTCTACTCCATACCGCATATTCTTTCTTTTTACGTGATCTGGCCATTCTAGAAGAACTACACTTACTTAAAGGATCCATATTATGTAGATAAACCTTTCCTTCTGCACACCACCTAGTTTCAACAGTTTTTCCTTCATTTAAGGGTTCAATATCATCAGGAAATAATTTTAGTTCAAGATAATCATTTTCAAGTTTTATCGTATCCATGGCTTAAATTTATTAAATAAGCTTTAAATATTTTACTTATGAAAGTTGATGTTGTGATAGGAGAAGATGAGTTTTCTGAAAAAATAGCAAAACAAATTAATGCAAAATTCATAAGAATTAAAACTCATATTTTTCCTGACAATGAAATTAAACCAATGTTAGAAAAAGAAGAAGAAATAAAAAACAGTAAAGTTTTGCTTGTTTCAAGGGCTAATAGGTTTAAACCTAATATAAATGACAGTATAATGAAAATTTTCTTTATCTCATCTTTGTTAAACGAAATTGGAGTCAGTGAAATAAACCTTTTGGTTCCTTGGATGTATTACTCGAGACAAGACAAGCAGTTTCTTTCAGGAGAGCCAAAATCATTAAATAATATTGCAAGATTATATGAGAATCTTAATATTTCTCACATTTTCACGGTTAACTCTCACTTGTTTGGAAAAGAAAATCCACTTCAGAATTATTTTAAAAAAATAAAAATTCATGACCTAAGTCCTGCTATAATCTTTGCATATTATCTAAGAACCAAAAATCTTTCAAAACCTATTGTAATAGGTCCTGGAAAAGGTGCAGATAGGCTAATTCAAGAATTAGCAGATATTCTTGATATTGATTTTGAAGGTTTGGAAAAGGAAAGGGACCATAAAACATTAGAGGTAGCAATGAAACCTCCTAAAACAAATTTGAAAGATAGGGATGTAATAATTTATGATGATGTTACATCAAGCGGTGGCACTCCTGTCGAAGCATTTAATACAGTTCGCAAAGAAAATCCAAGAAGAATATTTATGGCGCTTGTTCACATCATATCAAAACAAGGAATAGAAAAACTTTATAATTTAAATACTGATGAAATAATTACAACAGACTCTTTCATTTCTGAAGAGCCTAAGAAATTCATAGAATTATCTTTGATAAATTTAATTTCAGAATATATCAAAAGTTCTAAAACAACCTAAATTTCAAGATACATTGCAGAATGATCGCTAAATCCTTTTAATCTTGGTTCATGAATATAAAAACAGTCTTTGAGAAAGGGTAAGATGTTACTTGAAGTAAAAATATGATCAAAACGATAACCACTTCCTTTCCTTCCGAACCAAGAATATTCCTTTTCAGTCGGATGAAAAAATCTAAATGCATCTATAAATTCATATTTTTTAACTACATTGTAAAAATATTCCCAACTTTTATATTGAGGATGTCTAGGAATATGATTTGGTTCTAGTAAATTAAAATCACCAAGTAAAATCCAACTATCAAATTTCTTTTTAAAATTTTCATTAGTTATAAACTTCTCAATCTCATTTAAAAACATTTTCATTCTTTGGTCTTTCCAAACAGGAACGTGCACGCAACTAACTAAAACATCTTTTCTAGAGAAATTACATATTGCAGAGGCTATCCTCCATTGCAAATAACTAATAGGTATATTTGAAACCTCTTTAAAAAATTTCTTAACAGCTAAAATAACTCCGTATTTCATAACTTCGGGACTTTTATTTTCAGGCGTGAACATAACATTATAACCTAGACTTTGAAGTCTATCTCTAATATAAGCTCCTCCTTGAGAAAACTTGACTTCAGTTAATGCAATTACATCAAAATTACTCTTTTCTAGCCATTCCATTTGTTTTGCAGCTCTTCCTAAAGAAGGATTTTGAATATTCCAATTTAAAAATCGAATAATTTCAGAATCAATAATTTTGTGTTTACTGATATGCTCGTCCAGAAATTTTTGTCTTTCTTTAATAGAAATTTTATTCATAACCATTATTATGGTAAAAGATAATTTAAACTTTCTTTAACAAAACAACTCTACTATCTCTTTTCTCATCAGCTACTTTGTAGCCTATACAATTAGCAATTTTTTCAGCAAATTCTTTTATTTCTTCATGGGTTGGCATAGTTGAGTAAGCTAGTCTCTGCCTTGAAAAACCTACACTCATAAAAGATTTTATTTCCACAAAATCAGGTAAAGCTTTTTCTATTAGTTTTGCATATTTCTCTGGTTCAATCATATTCAAATCTTTAACCATTGTCAATCTGATAACCCTTCTCGTCTTAATGTCAGGAAACATTTCTAAAGTTTTATTTAATCTTTCCCATGCATCTTTTATCAAAGGCTTCTGAACCTTCTCGAACATTTCCTTGCTGTTGCTGCATAAGGAGACATAAAGTTGAGTTGGTAAATTCTCTAGGGATTCTAATCTTTCTGGAAAAGTACCATTGGTAACAAGAAAAGTTATCATATCTCTTTTATGGAATTCTTTTATCAAATCAGACAGCTTGCTATAGCAAGTCGGTTCACCGCTCAAAGATATTGCAACGTTTTTTGGTTGTTGAGCCTCTTTAAGATAATTCTCGTTATGGGGTATTCCACCTAGGCCTGTTAAGAGCTTTTTCTGAGCTTCTATCAAACCATCAACTATGAATTCTGGTTCATCCTCTTTACCTATTTTTTGTCCGAGAGTAAGCTCAATCGCTCTCCAACAAAATTGGCAACGAAGCGAACAAAAAGAAACAGCTGGAGTGCACTGTAAGCATCTATGGCTCTTTATTCCTATGTCCTTGTAGAACTGTTCTTTGTAGCAATGCTCCTTGCCACCGGTTTTAATAGACTTTTTTGTCCAGAGACATAGCTTTGCAGCTGAATGATTTCCTACAAGCTTGTATCTCTGTTTTAATAATACTTTCTCAACGTTTTCAGGAATCATACTAAAGATTTGGTAGCAAACTTTAATAAATAACTTAACCAATAAATCCTTATGCCAAAGAGAAAGGCTAGACATGTTAAGAGAACTAAGCGATTAAAGAAAGAGAGATTTGGTGGATATAAGATATATCCAGATGAAGCCTTGAAAGAAATAATAGGAAACAAGCCTTTATCGCCTAGTCAAATGACAAAAAATATTTGGAATTATATCAAGTCCAAGAAACTTTCTGTAGAACATTTGAAAAAAGCTAAAATAAAACCTAAAATTAAAAGAAAAACTTCTAGAAGAAAAGTATTTAAAAAACCTGAGATTAAAAAACGAATAATTAAACAAAAACCAAAAAAGAAAGGATTGCTAGCTGAAATTAAGAATATATTTCCTAAAAAAGAAAAAATTAAGACTCCTGAAATAAAGCCAGAACTTAAAACTGAAGTTAAGGAAATACCTCCTTTAATACCTCCTTTGTCAGTAGAAAAACCTGAAGTTAAAGTTGAGGAAAAAACTAGAACAGGGGTTAAATATTCTTTAATACCACCTTTTGCTTCAGCTGATATCGGATGGGATGAAAACGCAAAAGAATTAGTTTACAATCTTATTGAGCCTGAACTTTCTGAAGAAGAAAAATCTATATACGAAAAGATAGTAAATGGTCTTTTGGAAATACTTGACATAGAATTAACTGCAGTAAAGATAAAATCAGAGGCTGTAAAATATCTAGAAGATAGAATCAAAAAGATTTTAGAAGAATATGAAATAATAATTTCTGATGATTCGTATGCTAAAATACTTTATTACATTGACAGAAATTTCGTAGGCCTAAATGAACTTGAACCCCTTATACAGGATACACAGATAGAAGACATATCATGTGATGGAGTCGGTGTTCCGATCTTTGTTGTTCATAGGAGATACGGATCAATAAAAACCAACATAGTTTATAATGATGAGAAAAAACTAAAAGAGTTTATAGTAAAGCTCGCTGAAAGATGTGGAAGGTTTGTATCTTATGCAGAACCTCTATTGGATGGAACTCTGCCTGATGGTTCAAGAGTCCAGTCAGTGTTTGCTAAGGATGTTACTACAAGAGGTCCGAGCTTTACAATTAGAAAATTTGTTAAAGAGCCATTTTCTCCCATAGATTTAATGAGTAAAAATACTGTTGGCAGTCAGATATTAGCCTACTTATGGATAGCAATAGAGAATGAATTTTCAATTCTTATTGCTGGAGGCGCAGGGACTGGCAAGACGACTCTGTTAAATGCCTTGTTGATGTTTGTTCCACCAGAATCCAAGATAATAACAATTGAGGATACTCGTGAATTAAACATTCCTCATGAAAATTGGGTACCTGCTGTTACTAGGGTAGGGTTTGCAAAAGGTTATGGAGAGGTAACCATGTTCGACTTGTTAAAAGAGTCTTTCAGACAGACTCCTGATTATGTTGTGGTAGGAGAGGTTAGAGGTGAAGAGGCTTATGTCATGTTCCAGGGCATGGCTTCTGGTATACCTGCTATGGGAACAATGCACGCAGGAAGATATGAAGACGTTATTTATAGATTAGAAACGCCTCCAATCAATTTATCACCTTCTTTGGTTGATACTCTTGATATAATACTTGTGATGGTTCATGCTAGAGAAAAAGGAGAGTCTGCAAGAAGACTAAAAGAGGTTGTTGAGATAGAGTCTGTTGACAAGGAGACAGGAAATGCAAGAACAAGCACTCCTTACAGATGGTCGCCAAATGAAGACACTTTTGATTATAGTGGTAGCTCTTATTTATTGCAGGAAATGGCAGCTCATAAAGGGGTTGAACTGACGGACATACAAAAAGAAATGAACAATAGAAAGAAATTGCTTGAATGGATGAAGGAAAATAATATAACCAATTTTAAAGAAGTTACTGCTCTATTCAGAGAATACCGTAAAAATCCTGAAAAAGTTCTTAAAGACGCTGGAATTCAAGCTTAAATCTTTTACAAATTATATTTTTTTCATGATTATTGCACAAGATCTTAGAAACGCTGTAAAAAGAAAGGACTATAATGAAACTGCAGCATCTATAAGAAGAGCATGCGAAGATGTTTTTGGATATCAATTAAAAAAAGAATGTTCTTCAGAATATTTCCTTTTTAATGATAAAAAAATAATTATGCCATCAATATCAGTTTCTGTAATACAAGTAACAGATTCAGGCATTAAAGTTACAGAAACTAATATGCCAGAATTTATACCTAAACTAGAAACTAAACCAAAAGATGGAAGATTTGATAGATGTTTTCATTATGGTAAAACTTCGAGAGAGGGTTCAGAAGGTATTATAACTAATTTACTTTATGAAAGAAATAACGATCAAATTGAATTGATTTGCGATGAAGTCGGATTACCACCAGTTCGAGTTTTTGGTTATGGAGGAGACTGGATGCTTGAAAGTAAAGAACAATATATTTCTGGAAATACTTGTATAAAGAAAAATCTTGAAATTCCAGATGATGTTTTATTACTTTTCGATGTAGGATTAGAGGGTTTCGTAAAAGTAATTGAAAAACGAGAAAAATCATAATCCAAAATACTTCATAGCGTCTGTAACATTTGAAACTTCTATGACAGAAATTCCAACATCCTTTCCTATGTTTACAGTAACCTGTTCATAGGTTGTTTCACAGAAAATAAAACCAGCTCTTCTTGTACAAGTTTCGTTTGGCTGTATGTATGTTTGTTCTCCCTCACCCTCAGGAACTAGGAAAACTTTAGCCCCAATATCCTTTGCTGCTTTTGCCTTGTCTAAAACTCCTCCGACTTGGCCTATAGTACCGTCTGGATTTATTGTTCCAGTTATCATTACATCACTTTTTATCGGTTTGTTTTCTAGTGCTGCCATTGTTGCTATTGTTAGAGCAGCTCCTGCAGATGGACCACCAACCAATGTCGCATTAGTTTCTATAGAGTATGTCAAATCAATTTTATCTGCATTTATTTTTGTAATATTTTCTGCAACAGCTTTTGCTACTTGTATTGAATATTGAGTATCCACCCAGAAAAGAAGTTTATCCACATTTGTTAAAGCTTCTCCTGTTCCTGGTTTTGCTTCAACTGTTAAAGGAGTGGTAACACCTTTTCCATTTTGATCAACTGCAGCCAAATTTATTTGAGCAGTATACGAATTAGAGGTAATTATTTGAGGGCTAGGTTGTGCTATTGTTGCTGGTTGTTGAGATACAGGTGAAAAGTAATAATAACTAACATAACTAATTGCCAAGCCTATTAAAATTCCGAACAAAAAGTATCCAAATGTTCTTCTATTATCAGTTTTACGGTAACTATATTTCATAGCCATACTTACTCCTTAAAATTATTTAAAGTTTAGGAACGTTTAGTACTTTTGAAGTTAATCGTACCATATTATTCTTTCATCTGTTTCTTTACTTGCTTTTTCTTCAGATAGACCAGCTTTAACAAAAGCATTATAAAGTGAAAACCATGAAGGTCTTCCTAAGCATGATGGTAAATGAGGCACATATTTACTTGCAATTTTATCTAAATCTTCTTTAGTATAAACAGGTCCCTTTCTAAGAATGTGAACTCTAAACTTGTTTCTTAATCCAATTACTGGCATTTTTTTACCTAATCTATTTTATGAACGAATCTTTAAATTTATTCAAAAATATGCAGAGGAGCACTCTTGGTGGAAGCTAAAAACATATGAAGTTAACCCCATTAACCTTCTCCACTTCGCGACCCTACAAACGCCACCAAAATAACTTAGTATTGCTCTGTTCCCAGTCTCATACGGTTTGTTAAGGTGATGACTCTGTAGGACGAAGCTTCTCAGTCAGCTAACAGGACCTCATAAATTTTTAACATCGCCCTCAAGCTTCAGCTCGGCCATAAAGACCATTTGCCGATAAAGGCGAGGCCTAACCGCCCAGACCTATCCTCTGCAAAAATAGATTAAATTTCTGAACTATTTAAAAATAGTAGATTTGTGTAGGTTGATATCGAGAAGTCTAAGCACTAGTTGGCGTAACTGCTACAACATCATATCCACGTTTCCTTGCTTCACTTCTTAATTCTTCTTCTTTTTCAGAACTGAGTTTTTCTTGAGCTTCTGAATGTCTTATTACCATAATATCATTAGTTCCCTTTCTTCCTTTGGTAATATAAAAAGTAAGTCCTTCAGAAGTTTTTATTTCAACACTTCTAACATCTATAGGATTAATTTTTATTTTGTCTGGAATTTCCATACACTTTTCATGTCTGATAGTTTGCTTAACTTTTTCTCCACCTATACTAATGTCAGTAGAATGCATCCTTTCGGTTCTATTTCCTTCTATTTTTAAATCATAAATTATTTTTTCTTGTTGACTTTCAAGATATCTTAACCATTTATTAGCAAAACTCATAAATATTTTTAGAATAGTAAAAGATTTATACTTAGATAAGTTTTAAAAAATTACATTAATAATCAATATTATGAGACTTCAAAGAAAATTTTATTCTAGAAATACAAAAACAGTAGCTAAAGAACTGTTAGGAAAAGTTCTAGTTCATAAAACAGATGAAGGAATTTGTAAAGGAAAAATAGTTGAGACTGAAGCATATCTAGGTTATAATGATCCTGGCTCAATAGGCTTCAGAAAAGTCAAAAACATACCAAAATCATTGCTTAAACCACCTGGGCATGCATTTGTTTATTTCACCTACGGAAATCATTGGATGCTTAATATAATTGCTAAGAAAAAGAATGTGCTTGGAGCTATCTTGATAAGAGCATTAGAACCATTAGAAGGAATTGAAATCATGAAAATGAATAGAAAAATAAATGACATCAAAAATCTCACAAATGGTCCCGGAAAACTAACCAAGGCTTTTGGAATAGATAAAAGGCATGATGGTTTAGACTTAACAAAAAATATATTATTCATAAAAAACTTTAATGAGAAGTTTGATATAGTTAAAACAACAAGAATTGGTATTTCAAAAGGTCAAGACTTACAATTAAGATTTTATATAAATAACAACGATTTTGTATCTAAAAAATGATAAGTTTATGTATATATCTTTTTCTTAATGTAGTAAAATCATGGAAAAAATATTAAATGTAAAAGATTATACTCTAATATTCTCTGACCCGGACTTGATTCTATATGGATTTATTGACGGAAATTTATGCGTTTATATGGATGAGTCTGAGGAATTTGTAAAAAGCTTCTTCTCAAAAGATATAATATCAAGAGAGTATTCAAGAGAAAAAAATTTAACAAATGCAAAAAATTGGCTAGTAGGAATTTTATATCATGAAAGAAAAAATTCTTATGATGAAATAATGAGTTTAACCGGCTATAAAAGTTATTCTTCAATTAATTTAATTGTAAAGAAATTCGGGCCAGTTAGAAGTATAAAGGAAGCAATAGGGCTTGCATTTAATAAAAAGCATGGAGAAAGCATATCCGAATTTATGAGTGATGTTATGAGTAACAAATGGGACAAATTGGATGATGATGAAGACAGTAGTTTTAGAGATAAAATAAGGAGGACTGCTTCTGAAGGCATGAAAAGATTTTGGGAAGAAAAGAGAAAAAGAAAAAATAGTTATTAAATCTTAATTTTTTAAATCTTAAAAAACCGTCAAATTTAAATATCTAACTACAAAACTCACTATTATGACAGATCCGAGAACAATAGCATTTTGGATAATAGGAGCAATATGCGTATTTACTGGTTCCTTAATTGCTGGTTCAGTAGAACCATCAGTCCTAGGAACAACCACACTTTCTGTTGCTGTAGCTTATATCATAGCATTTATCTTGATATTGATTGGTGGAATGTTTTGGATTTCTACTGCACTTATTCACATAGAAGAATCATAATAAAGCTAATCTTGATAATTATTCTTGAAAAGCTCTCAAAGCTTCTATTAAATATTCCTCAACTTTATGCATGTCAAGTCGGTCTTTAGTTCTTAATTTTCCTTGAGCATCTACACAAAAATTTCTTGTGCCAAGATCATATCTTAAAGACCAAATCCTATCATTAACATTCTGCGGAGAGAAGCCACCAGCAAAACCAATCATAGCCTTACTATTTTTACTAATTATATCATGTACACTTACGGCTTTATCTATATCAATTTCTTTTCCTTCTCCTCTGGAAGCATCTATAAGAGCATAATCAACATTATACTTTCCTATTTTTTCATCAACAGAATCAAAATCAGAAACCTGAAGAATTGTTTTAAGTTTTGGATGATCTATTTTTATCTGATTTACATCTCTTGATTCAGGCCAGCTAACATTTATCTGAACACCTATCTGAAAAGGCGGTTGATACCTTTCATATCTTTCATAGATATCTTCAACAAGGCTTCCTATTTGCTGATGCAAAGGTTTTTCAACCACTTTCTTGGCTTTTTGTTGTAATTCTGGTCTAACTTCGCTTAAAGGCTTTGTAAAGTAATGCAAGGCAAACAAGACATCTTCGCTAGGCATATTTCTAAGCTTTTCAAAAATATCAACTATTTTATTTTTAGTTAAAAGAATTGGTTTGTCTTTTTCATCAATTAAAGTTTTATATGATACTATTCCTCCAGCCATGATCAAATGAGGAGCAATATGCTTTTTAGAAAATGTTTCAATCATTCCTTCTAATTGAGATGGTTCCTCAATTCCAGTAACTCCTATGTAAGGTTTATTCATAAATTATGTAAGAATAGAAAAAGATTTATACCTTATGCAATCACTTCTGTTTTTCTGAATTCAAATTGCCTTAGAGGATAGACCTTGCTAACATCCTTTCTTATTTTACTCTGAATTTTTCCGCCAATCATTTCACTTATAAATTCTTCGGTTTTGAGGTTGCCTAGCATTTCCTTTATGCTATCTCTTATAGTCTTCCTTATTTTTCTTTCAATTTCTTTACTAACTTTTCTGTTTGATATTGCTACAGTCTTAACCCTTATTTTGTTGTCAACCAGATTTATGATGTCGTTTGTATCGATTCTTGTTGACCTTCTGCGGACTATTCTTGCCAAAAAATCTTTTGTGCAGTCATGTCCGATAAATCTTGTTACAGCCTTATTCTCTTTGACGTCTTCTATCTTGAAGAAGAATTTTAAGTAATATTTGTTTGGGTCTCCGGTTATATCAGATAAACTTGTCTCAACAGTTCTTCCTTTAAGTTGTAATGGGTCAAGAGTCATAGTTTCTCCTATGACAAAATCTCCAAAAAACTTAGGAGCTACTATTTGATACCATTCTTTGCCTTTCAGTTTAGAGACCATAGAAATTAAATATATCCTATACCTTTATAAGTCTTTCTTTAAAAAGCCTTTCACAAGTTTCTATGAATTTTTCTTCTGTATTAGATGGAATAGTAGCACCAGCAGCATGCATATGGCCGCCACCTCTCCCTTCACACTCTTTTGCTGCTTCACAAATAATTTCTCTTATATCAACATCTCTTGATCTTGCAGAAATTTTTATTCCGTCTTCTGCGTTTACCAGGCCTATTAAGGTTTTTTTAGAAGGTTTGAACAGCATGGAAATAATTGTTCCTATCATATTTTCATTGATATTATCTTTTGCTACAATATAATTTGCAAATTCTGTTTGCTTTACACTTCCTGGATTGTCTGTTATCCAATTCATATAGCTTGCTATAAGCTTTCTATAACCTTTCAAAATTCCTCTAGCATTTTCAAGAGCCTTCTTGCTTCCTAGACACAAAGCAACACCTACTGATGGCTCATTTAGATTTGCACAGGCATTTAATATCGTTGCGAATTCTTTTGCGTCTCTTAATTCATCTGGAAACTGTTTTAATGTCAGATGATTGCTAAAAACTAATTCTTTTTTATATTTTCCATTCTTTACACTTTCTTTAACAAACGCATCTACAAGCTTTTTCTTCTCTTCTTCGTCTAAATCATTCAACGTTCTCCATCTACCATTTTCTTGAGGTTTTATTCCTATCTCTGATAAAAACTGAATTGCTTCATTTATACCTGATAACTCTAAGGCCCTGTACAAAGGACGAGAGAATCTACCAAAAAGATTTAAACCTATTTCAGCCTCGATTAATGGTGTATCAAATAATTTTGAGTCTGTTGAATAAGAAACATCACCGATTGTCCCAACTATTGCTAAGGCTGCTAGAGAATTGTCTTGAAGCAATTCTTTTGCTAGCAAATAAGTTGTTCCAGAACCGGATAATTTTAAGTCAACTTCTTCAGGATTTATATGAATCATTTTTTCAGAAGCAGAACCTTCTATTTCATGGTGGTCAAGAATTATTAGGTCTGAATCTAAATCTTTCAATAAATCTAAATATCCAGAACCTATGTCAGTAAATATAATTAATTTTGATCCCCTTTTTTTCAAAAGTTCTATTACTTCAGATTTAATTCTTTTAACAAAGGTTATTTGAAAGTTTTTCTCAATCCTAATTAGTATAGAAGCTACAATTGAAGCAGATGCGATGCCGTCACAATCTAAATGGCTAACAATTTGAATCAAATCGTTTGTAGATTTTATCTTTTCAGCTGCTTTATTTAGAAGATCGGTAAACTCTTTCATTAGAAATATTATTACTTTTAACTAATATATTATTTTACAGTTTCTACCAAAAGCTTGGCTCTTTCAGGTTCGTATACAAAACCAGCAGGTAATCTCTTTTTTCTTACATAATATTTTATTAATCTTCTTATCTTGCTTTCCGATAATTCTAAGCCGTGTTTAGATTTATAATCCTTTTTGTTTTTCGTCATATGGTCTCTTAGCTTTACAGCTCTTCTTAGTAAATTAAGAAGATCTTGAGGTATTTCTGGTACAAGGTTATTTTCTTCTAGAATTTGTGTTATTGTCTTTTTTGTTATGTCTCTAACTGACGGAATTCCGTATTGATCTCTCAAAATTTTTCCTATTTCAGCTGCTTGCAAACCATCTTTTCTAAGTTTTAGTACTAATCTTTCTACTTCTTTGTCTTTGTATTCAACCCATTTAGCAGCTATCAGGGGTCTTTTGCTTCCTGCCCTTCCTTTTTTTCTAGAGTGTACTTTAGCCATTTTCTCCCTCTAAAAATCGAGATATCATGTAAATAACTATTCCAACCATGACAAAAAAGGCCCCTAGACTTCCAATTAAAATTGTTCCTGGAATAAAACTTCCTATGCCTATTCCAATAGAAACCATTATGGCTGAGATAACTATAATATAAAAACTAATATTCTCTAAAGATTGCTTTTTGGTTTTAGCCTCTTCCTTATGCTCTTCTGATTTCTTTTCATGATGCTCTATTTTATGCTCCTCGGTCATCTTTTAACATACCTTCCTCTTTTTTCTATATCATCTAAGGTGTCTAAAACTTTATTAAAGTTATCGTTTGTTTGCTTATATCCTTTTATAAAATTTTCCCATAAAAGATTTAAATGCTTAAAATGAGTTGATTTAAAAGCCTCTTTTAGAACTGACAAGTCTGTTGCCTGATTTTCAATCCTATTTGAGAATTCTCCTAACCCAAAATCTATGAAAAATATCTTATCGTCTTTTAAAATCATGTTGCTTGTTGTTAGATCGCCATGAACAATTCCGTTCTTATGGAGTAAGCCAACTGCTTTTCCTATTTCTCCAGCTACTTTTTCTCTGTTTTTATCATCAGTTTCATTAATGAATTCTTTTAATCTCTTTCCATCTATAAAATCCATTGTTATTTTATAATTCTTTTCATCGACAGAAATTATGTTTGGAACTTCTACTCCTATTCTTTTAGCTCTTGAAATCAAATTAGCCTCTTTTCTGGTTCTTAATTTTCTTAACTTTTCATCGATTTGAGGGACTCTATAACCCTTTCTAACCCTTTCTTTAACTAAATGAGAATCGTCTAAAAATAGAATTGCTTCTGCTCCTCTTTTTATCAATTTCATAAAAACTCTTTGCACAGTACAGTTTAAATAATTTTCTTTCCAAATTTTTAAAATGGTAGAAAAAATAATTGTTAGGCTGATAAATGATAGGGGAGAGACAGTAAATTATGATATAATTGGCATAATAAATGATTACTCTAAAACTCCTAAATGTCCAGAAATATCTAAAACAACTACTTTACCTTTTTCTATAGAGAATAACCCAGATCCTTTGTGGGAACCAGCATTTGGTGTCAAAGAAAATAATCCATTCAGAAAATATCCGTGCAAACAGTGTGTCAGGTATGCTGGACGTGGAAAATTTGATGAGGGGAAAGGTAGCAAACATACTTTTAGGTGTACTGCTTATAAGGGAAAAGTAATTGAAATTGGATTTTATCCTAATGGGACTTCAGAATTTATCTAACAGTTCTATCGATTGATACAAAAATACAGATTGTGGGCGAGGAGAGATTCGGACTCTCGACCTCTTGATTATCAGTCAAGCGCTTTTGGCTCTTATCTACCAGGCTAAGCTACCCGCCCATGAGATAAAATAATATTCTAATACTTTTAAATAAGAATTTAAGTCTTTGGCTTAATCTTAGAAATAAAGTAAGTTATTACTACAGAAATAATAGTTACTATGATTGCAACATAATATTTGTAAATAACGTTTCCAACTGATGGGAAAAGAGTATCAATAGTTGTTTTTATGGCGTCATTCCAGCTCAAAGCTGCTACCAATCCCAAGGCAGAGATTATAAGCGTAGCAAAATTTTCCCTAAAGGCCTTGGTGAATTTAGAAACCTCATGATTTATAATCAAACTTCTCTTTTGTTGTTTCCATTCAGCAGGTTTAGAAGCTATTTTATTTTCTACCATAAAATCACTGGAGTTTTTATTTAGTCAAAGCTCATATTTAAAGATTTTTATTCTCTAGAGGTTCTGGTGTGAACTCGAGTTTTTTCTAATTTTCAAAAGAAAAACAATCGATTGTTCAAATCGGGTGGTATTTTAATTTTGAAATCATCTTTTTTATTGTCGTTAAAAGATCTTGTTAATGATAGAATTTTCTATTATCGCTTCTAAGCATATGATATATTTTCTTCAAACAAAAAGGCAATGGATCACCTAAGAGATGAGTCTACCTTGATGTCAAAAACATGGGAAGAACTTCTGAATGAAACAAAACTACATAATCGAGATATCTTAGAGTTGCGTGAATCTCAGTCATGTAGCGTATAAGGTGGTAAAATTTAGAATTAATTATTACACTATTAAAAGATTCAAGCTTGAAGAACATCTTAAATCCTGATTTTTCTATAATTAAGAAAACGCTATTTTTAAAATTCTATTAGCTTCTCTATCTATGTCTAAATAATCATTTATCTTAGCTCTTTTTATTTCTTCAGTATCAATATCATTTATACCTGTTTTTTTCTCTAAAGAGGAGTGAAAAAGAATTGAAAGAAACTTCCCTACTTCTTCATTATTTGCTTTTATTTTAACTGAATTTTCTACTAAGCAAATAGAATTTTTATTTTCTATTATTTTATGCTCCAGATAAATTGGATCTCCTCTCTTTCTACATATTATTTCATTATCCAAATAATCTATCTCTTCTTTAAGATGTGTTTCATCTAGTTCATTTTTGTCTATATCTAGCATTATAATTATATTCTTAATTTTATTTTGTCTGCTTCCTTCAAAAAAGAAATTCATAAAGAAAGAGAAAATAGCAAAAACCTTATTCTTTCCTCCTTCTGATTTAACTAGTATTCTGTGTGGATAGCCTGCATCAAGAAATTTTTGGATTTCTTTTGATTCTGCATTCTTTAAATTAGATAAAACACTTCTAGTATTCTGATCAAAAACATTTACTATATCCTCAGATAAAAATAATTTACTTACAATTTCTTTAAAGAATATTCTATCATACTTACCTTCGCACATTACTATTGTCTTCATTAAACTCCCCTTAAATCTATGAGAAGGTCTTTTATTTCTTTAGAACTTTCATAATTTAATACCTCAGCTGATGTATACATTTCTTTTGATTTTTCCATCGTTAAAATAAGAATTTCATCTTTCAGGTATTTCTTTTCTTCATCTGTTAATGTCTCATCAAATAACATGTCAATAAAATCTATATTATGAGTTGATATGAAAAATTGAATATTAAGTTCTTTGGAAAACTTTATTATCATTTTTACTAATTCTTTAATATATCCTGGATGCATGTGAATTTCAGGTTCGTCTAATAAAATAATTTTATTATTCATTTTTTTTGATGAAATATACCATAGTAACCCAATAATTGCTTTTGATCCATCACCTAATTGCTCGAATGGAATTGGAAAAGTATCATTTCCATATTTGAAAATAACAATATCATTTAGCTTTTCTAAATTTTTTATTAAATCATATTTTTTTAAAATCTGTTCAATACTATATAAATTTTCTGCTATTTCCTTTTCATCATTTTTATGGAATTCTTTTTCCATATTAAATGATAAAGTGCTAATAGGGTCTTTTATAAAGACTACTTGTCTTTCATCTAAATTAAGCTGAGAATCAAGTTTATCAAACTCGAAAATTGTATAAATTGGATCAAAAAATCTTCTATACTTCCTATTTTCTTTTTCTATTTGAATTTTATTTCCTAAATATTTTAAAATTTCTTCGATAAAAGATATAAATCTTTTTCTATTTTCATCTCTTTCACTTGAAATCACTATATCAAATACTTTATAATAAACTTTTTTGTTTGTATTATCTTTGGTTAAAATTACACTTTCTTTTTTTAAATATGATATTACATCTAAAGACAAAAGTTCATTTATTTTCTTTTCTAAATCATTTCTTAATTCTATATTCATTTCTTTTCCAATTTCATGTAAGCTTTTATCCAATAATCTAATAAAATCTCTTTTAAATTCATAAATTGTTTCATTTTCTGTTGCTTTTTCTACTTTAATGCTATGCTTTTTTCCATTAGTCTTGGCAATAATTTCAAAATATTTTGATTGAAAATTAAACATACTTAAAGAATGTTTAATACGACTAACATTTCTTTCTGGATAAAAGAATAAATAAATTGATTCTAATAAACTAGTTTTACCCGTATTATTTTTACCAATAATGAAATTTATATTCTTAGGTTTAAATTCTAGAGTAGTTATTCCTTTAAAATTTTCAATTTTTATCTCTTCTATTTTCATATAATAAATTTTAGGATATAACCTTATAAATGTCATTAATTAATATTTCTAGTGATAGATTATCAAAATAGAAATCATAGAAATAATTACTGAATTATTGTTAAAAATTAAGTTTTTGTGCAAAGCCCTTTTTTTCCATTGCCACCCGACTTTTGACCACCCGCCCTTTGAACAGCCTCAACCCGAATTTACACCAGAACCTCTCTAGAAAAGCAGATTTAAATTTCTTTTTTACACTTTATTAAAATTATTTAGAATATCTTCTAGGAATTTTTTCAGTTCTGGGTCTTTTTCAGCATTCTTTTCAAATTTATGTCTCGGTGAACGTATCATTTCTTGTGGGTCATAGGTTCCAAAATGTCTTGAACCTTTTGAAATGCTTAGAAACGTTATCCTAGTAGGATTATCTTTATTAGGATCGACAGACTTGCTAGTAGTAGCATTATATCCGTCTGAACTGGGCAGGCCTTCTCTTCTAAGCGTAGCCTCAAATTCTCCTCTTCGCAATTCTACAAACGCTCCATGCTGTCCGTATTCTGGGCCGTTATACCCTACAAAATCAAAAATGCCTTTTGCCTCAACTTCAACGCATATGCTAGAAGTAGACTTGCCTCTTATGCCGTATACTGTTTTCTTTCCCATGTTTTAATTTTATTATAAAAAGATAAATACTGATGGACCGGACGGGATTTGAACTCTTTATGTAAAGAGTGGACTCGGTGGGAATTGAACCCACAATTTCCACCTTTTTCTCATAGATGCGAAGGTGGTGTCCTTCCGTTAGACCACGAGCCCTTAAATATAAAAATACGGCTTAAGAAATAAATCTTATGATTATTGCTGCAATATCAGACTTGGATTCTCTAGGGATGGATTTAGAGCCATTTTGGGATATGGTTAAAAAAATAAAACAGCCAGATTTGTTTCTTTTAGCAGGAGATATCTACGAGTATAGGAGTCCTGAGGTATACGGTTTAATCTTAGATTTTCTTAAATTGAGAAAGTGGAGCTGTCCAGTAGTTGCTGTTTTTGGCAACAGAGAATTTGATGAGGATATTGATGAAATTAAAAAGTTTTCTAAAAATAGAATAACTTTCTTAGACGATGAAACTACGGAATTAAAAATAGAAAATAAAACTGTAGGAATTGTAGGTACAAGAGGCTCGTTGGATATACCGACGTGGTGGCAGGCTCAACATGTAAAAGATATAAGAAAAGCTTATTTGGATAGAATGGAAAAGGTAAAAAATTTATTAGAAAATTTAAATACTGAGATAAGAATTCTATTGATGCATTATGCTCCTACGTATAAAATATTGAAAGGAGAGGATCCTAGAATTTACAGTGGTTTAGGTTCTAAACTGTTTGAAAAGATTATTTCAAAGACAGAACCAACTTTTGTTGTTCATGGTCATGCTCATTATGGAATACCCTTAGCCTTTGTTGGTTCTGTCCCTGTTTTTAATGTTTGTTTTAACATAAATAGAAAGATTGTTGAGATAAATCCTGATAAACTACCTAAAACAGGTTTGTACAAATATACTAAATAAACCCATTATCTAAACATTTATTTATTTGTGTATACAAAAGTTGTTCCATGGAAAAGAGATATAATCCTAAAGAGGTAGAGCCAAGAATTCAAAAGTTTTGGGAAGAGAACAAGCTCTTTAAATTTGATAGAAATAGCAATAAACCTACATTTTGCATAGACACACCACCACCATTTACAACTGGTATTCCCCATGTTGGGCACGTTCTATATTGGACTTGGATGGATCTCATTTCTAGATATAAAAGAATGAAGGGTTTTAATGTTCTGCTTCCTCAAGGATGGGACTGTCATGGCTTACCGACTGAACTTCAAGTAGAAAAAAATTTTAAAGTTAAAAAATCTGATAAAGAAAAATTCTTAGAAGCCTGTAAATTATGGACAGAAGACTGCATAAAAAAAATGAAAACAAAAATGATTGAGATGGGATTTTCTGCTGATTGGGATTTTGAATACTCTACTGACAGCAAAGAATATATTGCATTTGTTCAAAAAACTTTGCTTAACCTTTTCTATAAAAACTTGTTAAAAAGAGTAGAACATCCTGTCATGTGGTGCACTAATTGTGGGACAACTCTGGCAAAGGCAGAGGTTGGTTACAGAGAAAAAACAGGAGATATTTACAATATAAAAATTCCAGTTGGAAAAGATCACATAACAATTTCTACAACAAGGCCTGAAATGCTTCCTGCATGCGTTGCAATATTCGTTAATCCAAAAGATAAAAGATATGATAAATTTGTAAACAAGAAGGCAAGACTTCCTATTGTTAATAGAGAAGTACCAATTCTTACAAATGAAGATGTTGACATGGAGTTTGGAACTGGCGTAGTATACTTATGCACATATGGTGATGAATCAGATATCAAATGGCAAAAGAAGTTTAATTTACCTGCAATCAACATTATAACTGAAGATGGAAGGTTAAGTGATAATGCAGGAAAATATAAAGGTTTGACAATAGAAGATGCTAGAAACAAAATAGTTGAGGAATTAGGAAATCTGGATCTTTTGGAAAGCGAAGAGAAGTTCAAACATAATGTTCTTTGCCATACTGAAAGGGCTTCATGTTTAACGCCAATAGAATTTTTACCTAAAAAGCAATGGGCAATTGACGCTAGAAGTTTTTCAAAAGATATTTTAGAAATTTCAAATCAGATAGAATGGTATCCAGATTATATGCAAAAAAGATTGATAAATTGGGTTGAGTCAATGGATTGGGATTGGATAATATCTAGGCAAAGAGTTTTTGGAACGCCTATACCATTTTGGTATTGTGAAAGATGTGAAAGCATATTTGCTCCCAAAGAAGAGGAACTTCCTGTAAATCCTGCCCTAGAAGATTTTAAAAAGGAAAAATGTGATTGCGGAGGAAGAATAATTGGAGAGACTGACATATGCGATGGTTGGGTTGACTCATCTGTTACACCTCTAGTAATTTCAGGCTATTGGAAAAATGATGAATTATTTACAAAACTTTATCCAAATGATTTGAGGCAACAGGGTCATGATATCATAAGAACTTGGGCTTACTATACAATACTGAGATGTTTTATTGAAACCAAAAGAAAGCCTTGGAAAAAGATTTTAATAAATGGAATGATTCTTGGACCTGATGGAAGGGAAATGCATAGAAGCATAGGGAATGTTGTTATGCCAGATGATGTTCTGTCAAAACAGGGAGCAGATGTTATAAGGGCAGGCTTAGTAATGACGGGGGCGTATGGAAACGATGTTCCATTTTCCTGGAAGGACATGGATTTCACATTCAGATTTTTGACAAAGCTGTGGAATATCTTCAGATTTTCAGAAGAACACATTAAAGGTGTAAAGAAAACAAATGTAACTTTAATAGATTATTGGATATTGACAAAACTTCAAAACGTAATAAAAACTGTTAATGAGAATTTTGAAAATTTCCAGTTTTCAAATGTTTTTACAACTTTGCATGATTTTGTTTGGCATGATATTGCTGACAATTATTTAGAACTAATAAAGTATCGTTTGTATGAAGACAAATCTAAAGATGCAGCAATTTTAACTCTATACAATTTGTTACTGTCAATAACTAAGATGTTAGCTCCGATTATCCCATTCATAACCGAAGAGATTTGGCAAAATCATTTCAGAAAAACTGAAAAAGAAATTTCTATACATCTTACTCAGTTTCCAAAGTTTAATGAAAGTCTAATTGATAAGGACGCAGAAGAAACAGGATATGTTGCTGTAGGCATAATTTCTTATTTAAGACAGTACAAAAATAAAAGAGGTTTGCCTTTAAACTCTCCTATTGAAAAATTAACAATAGAGTGCGATGATAAATTGAAAAGAAGACTAGAAAGAGTTTTCGACGATTTAAAAGGAACAATGAAAATAAAAGAAATAGAATTTGGAAAAGCAGATACTTTGATAGAAAGCTATCCTGTAAAACTAACAGTTAGAATGGAATTTAAAAGTGAATAGCTAATTTCTTTAAAGTGATCATATGGTAGAAGAACAAGTCTACAAATTAAGAAAACTGATTGAAGAATTGGATAAGATAAAAGGAAGACACACAGAATTGGTTAGTGTTTATATTCCTAAAGGATTCAACCTTCAAGAAATAATAAATATGCTTAGACAAGAATATACTTTAACAGAAAATGTTAAGAACAAGACTGTTAGGAACAATGTTTTAGGTGCAATCGATAAAATACTTCAAGAATTAAAATTCTATAAAAAAACTCCTGAAAATGGTTTAGTTTTGTTTGCTGGTAATGTTTCTGAAAAGGAGGGCGAGTCTGATATAAGGGTTTGGGTTGTTGAACCTATAGAACCTATAGGCATTAAAAAATACTGGTGCGATCAGAATTTTGAGCTAGAACCATTAAAAGAGATGGTTGAAGAAAAAGAATTGTATGGATTACTTATATTGGACAACAAAGAGGCTTCTATAGGCTTGTTAAAGGGTAAAAAAATTGAAATGCTTAGAGAACTTAGTTCAATTGTTCCTGGAAAATTTCGTAAGGGAGGACAATCAGCCCACCGTTTCGAGAGAGTAAGAGAAGGTCTAATAAACGACTGGTATAAAAAAATATCAGAATATTCAAGAGAATTATTTTCTAAATTCAAATTAAAAGGAGTATTAATCGGAGGACCAGGTCCTGCTAAAAATGACTTTTATGATGGAGATTATCTTCTGACTGATATTAAAAAACAAGTTATTGGGATTAAAAATATAGGCTATACAGATGAACAAGGTCTTGAAGAACTTGTAGAAAGGTCTCAAGATGTTTTGGCTGAGGCAGCTGTTGCTAAAGAAAAGGCTTTACTTCAAAAATTCTTTGAAGAACTAAGAAAAGAAAGTGGTTTAGTTGTTTATAAAAAAGAAAACGTTATGAAAGCCTTAGAAATGGGAGCAGTTGAAATAATTTTGATTTCTGAAGGTTTGGAAATAGAAAATTTTACTGAAAAAGCTAAACAATACAACACGACAGTTGAAATTATTTCTAGAGATACAAGAGAGGGCGAGCAGTTGTATCAGCTAGGTGGAATAGCTGCTGTTCTCAGATGGAAATTGCAATAAAAAGTTTCTCTTTTCATATTTAGTCAACTGAATTTATCAGTGCTGGTGTATTTTCATCACCATGTCTTGCATTGATTGCCCTCCACATAAATTTAGCATTCGAACTTCCATTATTTAATTCTTTTACTACAAATCCTTCATGATTTCTTTCAGCTACATACAAACCGTTGCAGTTTTCAAGAGGTGTTAGCCATATGTTAGGCATCAATTTATCACTTGACATGTATCTGAACAATTCATTAAATTTAATAAAAGCTTTTCCATTAATTAACTGTCCTTCTCCATAATCTTCAACACTGATAACTCTTGACTCTATTGCTGAAAATCTCATTGTTTCGCTTTCGTTTGGCGGATATGGAAATGCTGAGAATTTATTTACTGCATAAAAGTTTTTCCATCTAAAATTTGGAGCTCCAAGATTAACCCAATTATCCCACTGAGGCATAAGATGTGAGTTATTGGCAATAAGTCCATCAGTATACAAATTTCTTACAAATATTCCATCCCATCTAGTACTTGGTTGTCCAAGAACAGCACCGCGATCTACTTGAGGAGCAACTACACTGCCAACACCAACGCTGATGCTTCCTGAAACTAAGTATGGTATACTTACGGTAGGAGCCATAAAAGTTACCTCTCCCGAACCTGCATCCAGTATCAGATTTACATTAAGGTTTCCGTCAATTTGTACAGGACCATTAACACGAAGTTTGAATGGCCATATTGATGTAGTTCCAATTCCAACATTGCCATCTGCCGTTATGCGCATCCTTTCCGTACCGCCATTAGTTGTGTCTGCTCTAAAAATGATTCCATTGGTAGCAGTACTTGCTTTTACATCAATAAATCCTCCACCAGAAGAATCAAGTGAGAATAATCGAAGGCCATTTGTTCCTACGCTTGTATCTCCGCTGAAAAATAGATTGCCATTGATGTTAGAAACAGCTGTTGGTAAGAGCATATTTTTAGTAATTTCTAGTTGTTGATTTGGTGTTGTCGTCCCAATCCCAACTCTACTATTTGCACTATCATAGTATAATGAACTTGCTCCACCAAACGCACCAGCGTTATTAAACTGAACTTGGCCATTAGAACCACCAGGAGAAGTACTTCCACCGCTTCCTATACAATCTTTCCACATCCCATTTTCATAGCATCTAAATTTATTAGAGGTCGAGTCATAATATAAAACTCCATTATTTGCAGTTGGAGCAGAAGTTGGTTGAAGTCTCATTGAACCATTTATATCTAATTTTGCTGTTGGCCATCGCGTACCAATGCCAACAAAGCCGCTGTGGTATATCGTCATTAAATTATGAGTAGGGTCTGCTGGTAGTGTATTCTCGATTATTAAAGCAGTAACTGCTTCGCCAGGACTGTAAATATTAACATCAGGATACGCATGTTCAGTTGAAAAGGTAATAGTGCTAGGCATCGGGCCTGCTGCAGGAGGGATTCGTCCACGGATAATGATTCGTCCCTCGACATGTAATGTGTCCTCAGGATTTGTTATTCCAATCCCAACTCTGCCGTTATTTGCTTGGAATAAACCTTGATGCCATTCTCCTGGAGTAATCGCAAGACCACCAGGAAGGCTGGAAACGAATCTGGAGTTAATATCTCCTGTGCTTAAGAATGAAATTTCTGAAACTGGACCGTCAAACATTACCACATCATTTGCCCCATCCCATCTTACGTTATAACGAATGGATTTATTACTGCCGTCGCGGAACACCCAACGGTCTCCAATTTGTAATTTTTCTTTCGGAGTCGCCGTCCCGATGCCAACGTTACCATTGAAATAAGCATTACCATTGAAGTAAGCATTCCCATTTTCAATATACAAACCCCAATTTGTACTGCCGCCCTTAGCATTTCCATATAATGCATAATTATTATTTGCACCACTAGCATTGCCATAAACTCCATAATTACTATTGCTTGCACCACCAGAACTGCTGTATACACCATATCCTACGAACAAGTTGCTATTTGTTTCAACTCTCATTCCTATTGGAAGATTTAAAGTGGTTGGTGCATTATTGATATGTAAGCCAGCTGTTGGAGTGTTCGTACCGATACCAACTTTCCCACCAACAAATAAATTTGCCAAGGCATTCAAATCTGTTGAAACATCAAATGTTCCCTTTATTCCATTATATATCCAGACCACTCTACCGCCAGGGAAATAATCATAATCATACAATCCAACTGTTCTTGATGAATTCATCAAACCTAACCACATGTCTTCATTTGTAGGGCTGAGAACTCTGAATACATTGTATATCTGTCCGACTCCCGTATTAAATTGTCCTCCTAGATAGAGATCTCTCCAGAGATGGGTGGAGTCTCCAATACTATATGTTCTATTAGCAGTAGGTATTATGTTATAACTTGTTGGTAAAAGTCTTCCAGAAGCAAAAGCATATCCAGAG
>Ga0315282_10000687_pt1 | contig 66558 bp, 56 predicted proteins | sample YL17G07_20_MG_FD_203693 | JGI IMG/M metagenome (GOLD analysis project Ga0315282, IMG submission 203693) | Sediment microbial communities from Yellowstone Lake, YNP, Wyoming, USA - YL17G07_20 | ecosystem: Environmental > Aquatic > Freshwater > Lake > Sediment | place: USA: Wyoming | collected...
TATGTTGCATTCATGGCGGGTGGTCCGATTCTTGGCCGGTGAAGGGGGGCAGGCTCGTGGGACTCGAGAAGTATCTCGGGATGATCAGGGAGGCCGGTCTGATTCCCGGGCTAGCATGCCACAACGGGGAGAGGCTGAGGATGGTGGACAAAGGTGGCTACGATGTCGCCGTGTTCGTGACGCCGGTGAACAAGTGCGGGTTCTACATGAATCCAACTCAGAGATCGAGCCTGAATGCCATAAGTAGGACCAAGAAGCCGGTCATAGCGATCAAACCACTTGCCAGCGGCAGATTCGATGAGGGAAAGGTGCGGGAGTGGCTTGAATGGTCCCTCGGTCAACGCGGCGTCTCGGCCCTATGCCTGGGCTTCATGAGCGAGGAAGAGGCCGAAGAGGACATAGCATGCATGAAGCAGATACTCGGAATAAGAGAGACTCGGAAAAGCTAAGGATAATCCTATAGGAGATAATAACTTAATTTTCAAATGATAATTTTTATATTGGTTGCACTTTGCCCACAATCATATCTCAAGTCCTTTCTGGTAGCTTTTCAAAATTCCTTAAATTATGTATTCTGTCATACTACCTAATGATAGTTTGTATCGATGATCAAACATAGTCCCCTTGTTAATTCAAAAAAGAGACAGGTGACGATATCGAGGGTGGAGACTATTCAAGCACACCGGTGCAAAGGATGCTACACCTCGTGCTTCACTACCATTCCCTAGATATCTCGGTTAGTGTTAAATATCGTAACATCGCTGGAAGTTAGTCTCCCAATGTCCAAGGTAAATGAGAGCTCGAAGGAAATCAATCTAGTAAAAAGTAGTACGCTCATTTATGTCGCCATCCTTTCAGTACTAATTGGGATTCTTATTCCCTTCTGGTTCCTCCTCGGTAGATCCGGCTTAAAGTTCTGGACTGACCTGGGCTTGTTCAGCGAAATAACATCGGTGAGCATAGCGGAATACTTTTTGCTTTTTCTGGCTTGGATTCTCAGTAGAGTGAAGCCCATCCGGTCGAGGTTGAATTTGCATACATTGACCTATCTCTACATTGTCGGCATCTGCTCCGCGTTCTATGCTGTAATTATGAATGAGCCAGTCATAATGGCGGTATTTAGCAGAACAAGTATGGCTGAAGCATTATCCCAGGAATATGTGCCTTGGTTCATGGCACCGCCCAAGAGCATAGTCGCTGGATTATCGTATGGGGGAGCTTCTTTTCAATTGGGCACGTGGGCGCCAATATTGATTTTCTGGTGGATACTTTACACGATCCCAGGGCTCTTGTTGATTAGCATCGTCGTATTATTCAGACGCCTGTGGATGGAGGTGGAAAGAGTTCCGTTTCCATATACGGGGATAGTCTATGAATCACTGAAGAGGATACCTGAATCGGCTTCACGCGGACGTCGCTTGTCGATGTTCATGATCGGACTGATAGTCGGTCTTGCTTTTCAAGGTGTGGTGTTCATAACGCAGATTTTCCCCTGGTTCCCTGATATCTTCGCCATACGTGGAAATTGCTGCGGTTACGTATGGTATGTACGGGCCGGTACTCCACTCGCACCCATCATAGGTCTTGCCACGGCCAATCTGCAGCCTGTCATGGTGGCGATCGCCTTTTTCGTTCCTCTGAAGATCCTATTCAACTCTTGGTTCTGGTATTTGGTCTACATCGTGCTGATGCAGGTGGCGTTCTACATGGGATACTATACCGGTGCTGATGGTGCTAACGGGTGTGGGAGGGGCTGGTGCGCGGGCTTCTCGGGTCTCATCGAATCGCCATACAAGTTCATGGCAGTATCGCAGGCCGGAGGCATGATCGGGTTAGTCGTGATGAGCCTCTGGTTGAGCAGGAGCTACATCACTGGAACGTTAAGGGCTGCATTCGGTAAGAAAGACGAGAATATCGAGAGGATTGAAAGTGGTGAACCCATGTCCTATAGGATGACGTGGATTCTGTTGATACTGAGCTTCATCGGCACGATAGCGATATTCATGACCATGGGCCTTGGATTCGTGGCCGCGTTTCTCATGCCCATTACGCTCATGATCTATTACTTCGCCAATGCCCGGTTATACGGCATGAGCGGATTCTACATGAGGGGAATGGAACACGGCACATCCCTCTATAGGGCATTCCTCTGGCCCAGTGCACCAGCGACGCCTACACGAGAATTCGTCATGACATCCCTATTCGACCGCACCAATATGGATGTAAGTTCTGGGAAGTTATTCGGGTCGATATTTGGCTCATTTGCATCCTTCAAAATGGCCAGCATGACGGGAACGAGCACTAGGGATACGTTCAAGGTGATCTTGGTTGTAACGATCATAGTTCCGATAGTCACCCTCATCTCCCTATTCCTAATACTCGGTGGTTCCATCGGGCTGAACAATGCTGGGGCACAAAGCCTCATCAGCGTCGCAGGACTCAGCAATTGGGGTGTATCGCCACAGTGGAATACTATGCCAGCGAGCAGTCCTTGGGTGCAATACGTCATCGCGGGGATCCTCATCGTTTGTCTGTTGTCGTGGCTCAATGCCAGGTTCCTGTGGTTCCCGTTCGAGCCGATAGGCTTCTTGAACGGAACGAGCTACAACTCGCTCATCTCCGGCATGTGGACGTCCTTCCTCGTGGCCTGGGTCTTGAAGACCATAACGCTGCGCGTAGGGGGAAGCAAAGCTTACGAGGACATTGGCATACCAATAGCAGGTGGCCTCGTGGCCGGCTGCATCGCCATATTCGTATTGGGCGGATTTATAGGGATAATCAGGTTCTTCGTGCCATTCTAGTCCAATGCAGTGTGTCGCAAATATGCGTTCAAGAGAACGAGTACAGCGGGCAATCAACCTGGAGGAAGCTGATAGGGTCCCAGTGGATCTGATATGGCCAACGGCGTACATAATAGATGAATTAAAGAGAGCGCTCAAGGTCGGTTCTGAGGAAGAGTGCCTCCGTGCACTGGGCGTGGATGTGAGGTGGGTGGGTCCAGGTTCAGCCGCAGGCTGGAAGAGCAGGACCTTCGAGGATGGGAGTTGGGATGACGAATGGGGTGTGAGGTGGTGGGGTTATTACGATACGACTCGAGTAGTCCATCACCCTCTCGCCTCGGCGCAGGATGTCTCCGACATCGAGGAATACGCTTGGCTCGATCCCCACGAACCAGAGAGATTGGAATCCTTAAGGAAGAGCCTTGACGCGATAAGTCCAGAATACGGAATCATCTTCGGTGCAGGGGGGAATCTTCTGGAACGCTCGTGGTATCTGAGGGGATTCAAGGATTTCCTCATCGACATGAGATTGAGGAGGAAGATGGCCGAAGCCATACTTGATCACGTCATGGAGTTTCACAGGGAGATCACCATCGCCGCTCTAGAAAAATTCGGGGATCGGATCGATATCGTCTTCACAGCCGACGATCTTGGCGACCAAAGGAGCCTCTTCTTCACCCCCCAGCTGTGGAGGGACATCTTCAAGCCGCGTTACGCAGCGCTCTTCTCGGAGTATAAGAGGTACGGAGTCAAGACGATGTTCCACTCCGACGGTAACTGTTTCCCACTGATCCCGGATCTGATGGAGGTAGGCCTCGACATACTGAATCCAGTGCAGCCGATGGCTAGGCAGATGGATCCCGCCAGCGTGAAGGAGGCCTTTGGGGATAAACTCGCCTTCCACGGCACGATCTGCATCCAGAGGACATTGCCATTCGGCACCATTGAAGATGTGAAGACCGAAGTCATAGAGAGGATGAAGACCGTTGCCATAGGTGGTGGTCTAATCCTATCACCGACTCACAGCGTTCTGGCAGACGTCCCGGTGAAAAAAATAATCGCTCTCTACGAAACTGCAAACAAGTATGGGATGTACTCGCGAAATGCAATATGATCGGTGAGGAGTGCGCACGATATCGGTCGTAACAAATGTTATTAGAACTTCTGACGGTGGGCCGGACTGCTAAATGAACTCGCGAGAGAGGGTGCTAACCGCTTTCAGGAGGAAGGAACCGGACCGGATCCCCAGGCACATCGAGTTGTCTGCCCTTCTGGAAGGCAAGCTCAGGCAGATGCTGGGGGTGATCGATCTGGCGGAATATTTTCGCTACGATATACGCGACTTCGCAGGCTATAGGTCCACCATCAAAAAGGGGGATTTCTCCAGATACCCTTCGGCCAAGCCATTACCGAATTTCCCGGGCGCTGATCTCACGGAATGGGGGGAGAGATGGTATGGAGGTGCAATCGCACCCAACACGCCAATGCGCGATTTCAGTTCAGTGAAGGATGTTGAGGATTACCCTTTTCCAGATGTAGGAGCCGAATACCGTTATGATGGTCTGGAAGAAGAGGTGAGGAGGATAAGGGATGCAGGGTTTCCAGTCATCTCTAGGCATGAACCAGGGACCTTCGAGCAGCTCTGGGGCTTACGAGGGCTGGACCGCACCCTCGCGGATTTAATTACGGAACCGGAATATCTCAGACCTTTGCTGGAGAGGGTCTCCGACCTTAAGGCTCAGATCGCCGCCAACTACGCCAGGGTCGGCGTGGACATAGTCTTCACAAGTGATGATCTGGGTGCACAGGATAGGATCATGATGAACCCAGATACTTGGAGGAAGAACTTCAAGCCGTGTGTCGCCAAGATCGTCCGTGCAGCTCGACGATTCAATCCAGATGTCTTGATCGCATATCACAGTGACGGCTGTATAGAACCGGTCATTCCCGATCTTATCGAGGTGGGAATAGACATTTTGCAGGCAGTGCAGCCGGAGTGTATGGATACGGCCAAGTTGAAGGAAAAATATGGCGGTCGGCTGTCCTTCTGGGGAACGATCGGCGCCCAGAGCACTCTTGCCTTCGGTACTCCGGATGATGTCAGAAGGGAGGTCAAGTATAGGATCGAGACGGTCGGAAAAGGCGGAGGTTTGCTCATCGCTCCGGCCCACACCGTCGAAAGGCCTACTCCCCCGGAAAACGTCATTGCATTCTTTAAAGCGATCGACGACTACGGTATGTACTGATCGCATGCAGCACCGATAGACCGTGCTCAGGTCGTGATCGGGACTTTACCAATTAAACATAAACTGATGAAGTTAGAGGTTAAACTTTCATCAAGTGGTCCAATATGAACAAGTCAAGTCCCTCGTAATCCCTGGCCTTGATGAACTCCTGTTCTTTCTTTCTATCAAGGGTTCTCACTTTCTCGACTAAATGAAGGAATAATTCTCGGCTGTTGAAAAGATGCTTGGTTGAACTTTCCTTGAGTTGGGTCCTCATCGTTTTCACATCGAGTCCAACGAACTCGCCATTTCTACCGAAGCCCCCATCTTCAAGCACCCTGACTTGATTGAAAGCCCTCCTCAGGTTTATGGCGGCGAACGTCCTGTCCTCATCGAATTTTAGCCCGTTCTGATCGTTCAAATGGACGCCCCAAAGCTTTCCATGGTATAGCGCATATCCCATCTCGTCAGACGGGTCCAAGCCAGCCAGTATGCAATGTGCGCTTTCTATAAGCACTCCAACTCTGGATGGGTCCGCAGTCTTGTATGACAGGCCTATTGCATGTCCCGTAGTGGGTACGTAAGCTTGATCCATTGGCTCATTTGGTTTTGGCTCTATTAGGATCCTGACGTTCTTGTCATAGTCGAGCATCCTATTGATCGCGTCCACTATCCGACCAACGGCGACGCTAGAATTTTTCGCCTCCCTTAAGTACGTACCCTCTCGTGCAAGCCAGAGAACGATTTTGTTGGTTCCAAGCTCTCGTGCGATATCTATAGCGAGAAGGGAACGTTTTATCGCATATTCCCTGTCCTCAGTGTTGTTCGACGTATAAGCACCGTCGACTGTTCTTGGATCCTCCCATAACCTCGGCGCGACGAATTCAGCCACCAACCCGTGATCGTTCAGCGACTTCTTGACTTCTCTGGATTTTTCCAAAACCTGGTTGCTGTGTAACTCGTTGAGGTTGGGCACAGCATCGTCGTCGTGGAATTGTACTCCATCAAATCCAAGTTTCCTATAGAATTCAATTTTTTCCTCAAAGCTGTACGGAGTTCTTACAGGAGGCCCGAAGGGGTCTCCGCCCTCATGTATGTTCCAGGGTCCAAAGGAGAATTTGTATTCCAAAAATGTTTGCTTGGGCATTTTTCAAATAACCATCTTGCATTATGTTTTTATAACTTATAAAGTTAGCGTGTATATTGCAATTTAAAATGAGCGATGATTCCATTATTGTCTACAATGAGCTTCTAATGATCTTTCACTATACCTGAGTAAGGAACTGGAGATTTTTTCCAACTGCAGATGATCGGGATATTTGGGTTGAGGCTATGTATTGGAGATCCATCGAATGACTTATCAATGCCAAATGGACGTGCAACTATGTGATGCTCAAGATGATGAAGGAACTAGTCGTCAAGTCCATTGACAGCCCTTGTCTTCTTCAACGATGGGAAACCGCGAAGGAGAACACCCATGCCTGAACTTCTCATCGGCTGGGCTTGCAGGGACATCACACCCTCGCGTCCCGTCATGCTCAAAGGCCAATGGCATGTCCGAGTCTCCACTCACGCGGAGGACCCACTCACAGCTACCGCGCTGGCCTTAGAAGCCCGCGGTGCGGAACCCGAACAGGCCGTCCTCGTCTCCTGCGACCTGCTTTGTATCCCGGCCCAGCTGCAGGAGCGTGTCCGCGACCGCATACGAAAACGACTTCCCGAGCTAGACCCACTCAAACTCTTCCTCAACGCCACGCACACTCACACAGCCCCTGAGATGGAAGATGGCTGGTACCCTCATCCAGGTGGCAACGTAATGACCCCAACCGAGTATGTCGATTTCCTCGTCGAGAATATCACAGAGGCCATCATTGAAGCCTTCAACAGGCTCCAACCCAGCGGCATGAGTTGGGCACTCGGCCATGCCGTCGTCGGCCACAACCGCCGCGTCTCGTACTTCGGTGGCAATTCCGAAATGTATGGCAGGACCGACGATCCGAACTTCGAACACATCGAGGGATACGAGGACCACGCCGTAGAAATGCTCTTCACCTGGGCCCCCACCAAGCTCACTGGCCTCATCCTCAACCTCGCTTGCCCCTCGCAGATCGTCGAGGGTGAGAATTACGTCTCCGCCGATTTCTGGCATGATGTCCGTGCAGAGATCCGACGGCGACACTCCCCTGACCTCTTCGTCCTTCCCCAGTGCAGCGCCGCGGGCGACCAATCCCCGCACCCCCTCATATACAAGACAGCGGAGGTTGAGACGCGAAAGAAGCGCGGCGTCACGGAAAGGCAGGAGGTCGCCGAGCGCATCGCAGATGCTGTGGACCATGTCTTCAAGGCCGCTCAGGGCGACATCCGCACCGATATCCCCTTCCGACATCACGTCGAAACCCTTGAGCTTCCCCTTCGATGGTTGAGTGGCGATGAAGTCAATCTAGCTCAGAATTACATCCAGCTCAATGAGAAAAAGTCAGATGCCCCCGCCCGATATTTCTTCGAGAAGGAGACTGTGGCTCGCTATCGCCGGCAGGAGAGCGCGAATCCGCCTACCTCATACTCCATGGAATTCCACGTCCTGCGCCTTGGGGATGTAGCAATGGCCACCAACCCCTTCGAACTTTTTCTCGACTATGGACTGCGGATGAAGGCGCGCAGCCACGCCCCTCAGACCTTTGTCATCCAGCTAGCCTGCGACTCCGCCCATTATCTGCCAACGGATCGCGCCGTCAAGGCCCGTGGCTATGGCGCCGAAGCACTCGTGAGCAAGGTCGGCCCCAAAGGTGGACAAGTACTAGTCAACCGCACAATCGAACTTATCAATGGGATGTGGTCTTAGTCAGAAATTACGATTAAACGATCCCTTTCAGCTTCCAATTTCCCAGGAATACGAAGTGGTCCTAGGAAGACCGAGTTTGTTGATGCCGTTAATGATAGATGTGTGATTTCATTCTACTACCCCAGTTATAATGGCTCTCTATGTTAATACACCGTATTAACCCGGTGCACGTGAAAAGTTTAAAAGGTAGTCCCACCATATATAAGTGGGAATGACTCTTAAGCTGAAGGTCGATTCCAAGGGCAGGATAGTGCTCCCGAAGGAAGTGAGAGACGAGTTAGGGGATAAGCTCATCTTGGAAAAAAGAGGCAAAGGATTCTTTATCCTCCCAGGCAAGGGGCGAGGGTTTCTCGATGAGTTCAAGGCAGTAATGTCCTCTGAACCCAAGAGAAGGGGGAAACCCGAAAACTGGGGACCATCCAAGATCAAGTCCACTTGGAAGTGAATCCGCTGATTATTGGTGTGGACTCTAATATCCTGTGTTATTCTCTGGACCCGGCATACCCAGAACACCTCAAGCTGAAGGGCCTTTTACTTGGATTATCTACGCAAAACATGCTTGCCGTTAATCCGACAGTAATCCACGAAGCATACCACGCATTGGTATTTGGACAGAGATGGGTGCCCAACGAGGCCAAGCTGAGGCTGGGTCTTATTTTGATACACCCTTTCATTCTATTCCATAGCCAGACGAAAAGGACTTGTATTGTGGCGCTGGCCATCGCAGGCAAGTATGGGGTAGGAGGACGGGATTCACTTGTCCTTGCCAACTTCCTTCTGAACAAAATTCCTGTCGTTTATACGCACGACGATGAACTTTTAAAATTAAAAAAGATCTCATGGAAAGAGTCCTCTGTCGAGCTAAAAGATCCACTTGCATGATATTCCAAGTCCACTCCGATGGGGTCAATGGGAGGTTTTTGGAACTCGTCATGAAGGCGCGGTAGACTAGTGCTCCCCAGACCACTGATAACGGCTTTTTCGGTCTGGTTTTGCGCCACCGTCGATGCTGTGAGATTGAACCAGATCTGGACCCATGCGGAGCGCATCTCCCCGCCAGATCTCCAGCCGTACTGGAAACCCTTTGACTGGTTGCCATAGACCCAAAGCTCAAACACTATCCTGAAATTATATCCGTGACGAGCGGTCGTATTCAAATCCTGAGTTATGGTCATGTTGTTGAGCTTGAGCATCGTAATCATCTGCGAATCGTTTGACGTCGAGATGCTCTCGACGCTCCAGTAGAATGGGAAGATCCATGTCTCGTTGTCAACAAGCACTCGTCTGATCTCCCTAAAGGTAGGAATGGAGCTGGGTGTATTGTTCATGTCATCCGGTGGGGGCGTCGTCTGGTTGAGGAGCTTGGCCCTTATCGCCATATATTGAACGGTTCCCATGTGATTATAAATCGTGATGTGCCATTTCACCGTGTCTCCGAGTTTAATGCTCGAATTATCTCCGGGATGGTAGTGTTCAGCCATCATGTTCTCGCTCTCTATTCTAACTCTTGCCTGCATTTTCGTCGCTACGTACCGAAAGTTCGCACGAAGCTCGGAAGCCCTTGTAGCTGAGGGCACTCGATGAAAGAAGCCGTGAATAAGAAACTGGGGAACGCGCCGTGAATGGACGCTTGAATTGATAGAGAGGAAATTCTGAGTGTATTTTCCACATGAAGAGCTTAAATATAAAGGCAAGTGTCCGAATTCCTTGTATCGCATCTGTCTTCGAATAGCCCGCCTTCCTTTCCTCAAAGACGACCGGGCATTCGGCGATTCTGAACCTATCTTTGCTTTTTTCCATAATTTCGAGCCCGAATTTATAATCGTCATTGTTCAACAGGGAAAGGCGATCGAATACCTCTTTCCTTGCAACTATAAAGCCGCTCATCGTATCCGATACTTGGAGCCTTAGAAGGCTGCGGGCCAGCTTGCAGTAGAATCGGCTGAGTAGGTGCCTGAGAAAATAGTCGGCATTATGGCCTCCTTGCGTATATCTCGAACCTATTACGATATCGTGATTGTGGAGCATTTCGACCATTTGGGGGATATATTTAGGATTGTGAGAACCATCGCCATCAAGAACCACTATGACATCTCCTATGCTTCCCTTAACGCCGCAAAGGATGGCGTTGGCCAGACCCGGTTCGCTCTGCACTTTGATCTCGTGCGGGATCTTCACATAAGCATCTATTATCCTGATCAGCTCTGGAAGGTATGGCTCATCTTTACAGGGAATTATTATCGAGAGCAATTAAGATGCTGATAACCTACTATCCTATTTATTTATAACTTCATCGGCAATTACTTTTTACAAGTTTGGCTGTTGGTTAAGAGAATGATCGACAATTCTCGCTTAAGGAAGTGTGTCTTCGCCGTAGGAATAGTGACCCTCATCGTTCTGAACCTTTACACCTTCATAGTTGCCTATCCCGAAACTTACAGGGTCGATTCGGGCATCAGCTCTGGGGAGATAGTGGCGAAGGACTTCTCAGCCTATTACATAGGAGCCTGGAGGCTGCTGCACAATCCCTCTCAGATCTACACGCGCGGCTTCGTTGATGACGGAGAATATCCTGTCTATCCCCGACCACAAGCCTACAAGTACTTGCCCTCCTTCCTATTCTTGGTTTCCCCCGCGCTTTCATTGGACTACCAACAAGCACTCATCGCCTTCGACATCTTCCAGTTTGCACTTCTGCCGTTGATCGCACTGCTGCTATACAACCTGCTTAACAGGAAAGGCCTCGTTACGACCTTTATAGTCGTGGTGATCGTAGTGCTTCAGCCCTTTCCTTGGCCTAACTGGGGGCTTTCCGTCAGTTATTTCTGGCAATGGGGGGAGGGACAAGCCAAGGTCATAGAAACCTTCCTGTTTCTCCTCGCCTTCTACCTCGGCTATTCTACTCGACCACGTCTCTCAGGAATTATCTTTGCGCTCGCTGCCTTCGATCCGAGATTCGGGCTACTCTCGTTGCCTCTCTTCCTCATGTACAACAGAAAGAACCTCATGTCTTCAGTGGGAAGCATGCTGGGAACCCTAATCATATCCAATTTACCTTTGCTTTATCCTGGAACTGGCTCGGGCTTCCTGAACATGGTCTTGAATTTCGGCGTCACTACACCACTCTACTACTATGCCTCAATACCCTTGCTTACTATAATCTCTCTGATGATAGTCAACTATAGGGAAATGATCGCTGCATTCTCTCGTTCAACTCTCGATCGTCAACATGAATTATCGGAGAGCTAAAGATGGTGTTTGATGGTATACCCTCCTGATGCAGAGCAAAAGTTTAGTATCTTGAGCCTTACTGCTTCATCAAAACAATGGGTTTGTGAAAGTTTTTAAGTTCTAACGAACAACGAACTGATCCTATGAGGATAACGGACTTAACCGGTTTAATCGAAGAAGGGATGTGGTCTTATGGACCTCCTCTTCCCAAGGTCAGTATTAGGAAATCTATCAGCCCTAAAGGGGTAACTAACTACTCCATCACGCTCGGGTCAATCACTGGGACATACTTGGAGACCGCAGCGCATAGATTCAAGAACGGGCCCTCCCTTGACGAAGTACCGATCAAGAGACTCATCACGAAGGCGGTCGTAATCAAATTGAGGGCAAAGAGGCCATTGGAGCACATCAACTTGCAGGAATTATCACCGTTTGGACCTAAGGTCAGGAAAGGAGATGCCCTCATAATCTCGACATCATGGGACAGGATGTGGTATAAGGATAATTTTGTATCCGAAAGTCCACACTTCAGCAGGGAGGCGATGGATTGGGTCCTCGAGAGAGGAGTATCCATCTTGGGGGGAGACATCCCCTGCTATGATGATCCAAGGGAATCAGAGGGCTTAGTCAAAAAGCTCTTCATGAAAGGCGTCCTCATCCTCGCTCCTTTAATTAATGTAAGGAGGATTAAAAAGGACAGAGTAAAACTCGTCGCTCTAACCCCAAGGGTTAAAGATACTTGCGCCTTCCCCTGTCGGGCAATAGCAATCGAAGACTGAAGATAAGGATCAATTGTGTAAAATGCCAATTCCTATATATCGGATGAACTCACATGAAAGGGCATGTTCACCCACACTAGCATTCGAACTAGCAGCATGGAAAGGTCGATCGATTTTTACACGAGATTACTTGGACTAAAGCTCCTGAACCGTCACGATATCCCTCAGAACAACGCCGAGATCGCCTTCCTCTAGGATCCCGAAGGGAAGGGAGCTAGGTTGGAGCTGACACTCTACCGAAACCAGAAGAAGTTCATACAGGCGGAATATGAGGACAGGATCTTCGACCATCTGGCCTTCGAAATCAAGGACATGGAGAAGGCCATCTCGACTATGAGGAAGGAGGGAATAACGATCACCGACGAGCCCTTCAAGCTGAGCCCAGGCGGTTCGTTCATAGCCTTCATAGAGGATCCGGATGGAACGCTCATAGAATTGATAGAGAGGAAATAGGCTCACGCGTAGTTATCATCGTTCCTATTGGCGTTACTGCTCAAAGCCATTTACGCATTTATTCATAAGTCAATGAAATAGTGAAAAACCCGAGCAGTAAAGGGTTACATCAGCAACTCACTCAGAGCTTGCCCGTCCAGCAGTATAGGCAGAGGTCTTCCCTTCTCAGACCTCGGTTATTGGGATCCTCGATCACCGCCCTTATCATGTCCTCCAGCGTCTGATACCTCAGCGTTGTGAAGCCTATCATCTTCCCTATCTCCTCGACCATGGCCTTGTACTTCGGATTGTTCGGATCCATATACTCACTGACGTCCTCCCTCTCCACACCTTCCAGCCTAATGATGGCCTTGTGAGTGGCTAGGTCTCGGTTTTTCGTCACAAGGTCGAGGATGCACGGGAACAACTGAGGCGGGGAGGCAATCCTCCCGTGGATCTCCTCTGGTTGACACGGCCAGATCTTCTCCCTCAGCAGTTCGCGAAGTTGTGTGCCCCTCCTGACGGAATCATCGATCAGGACAATTTTCATGCCCTTTATTATCTGGGGATTCGGAACCTGCTTGTGCCTTGCTATTATCTCCCTTCTGTCCTGCGTCGGCGGGATGTAGCTCCTGTCCCAACCGGCCGTATACTTTATCAGGGGCCTCCTCAAGGGGGGCGTCGATTCTAGGATGTTCCTCACCCCCTTGACGAAGTCGTCGGCGTCCATCTGACCCCTCCTGTATTTTTCGAGTTCTGCCTCGATCCTCCCCTTGGCCAGTTCCATCTTTCGCTTAACGTATCCGATGGAGTGCGCGAAGCCGGAGTCGGCGATCCCCAGAACCAGATCGGCAACCACGTCATCACCCTCCGCGAGGAAACCGCCGCACCTCTCCCTCACTATTTCGGCATTGATCCCATAGTAGTCGGATGTGGGGAATCCATAGTATACGTGCAGGAACGGGCAGAACTTCCTCTCCTCGGGGGCATCGACCCTCGTCCTCAACCCAGACTCGTCCATCGACGCGATCTCCCTAAACTTTAGGAATTTGCAGGTCTCGTACCCCAGGTTCGGGAAAGAGGAGGTCTCCGAGGCTATGGCCAAATCGTCCCCCCGCTTGGCGATGGCGAGCGGAAATGCGTCCCCTGATGCGTATATGCTCCTATCTTCCTTGGAGAGGAGAAGGAGGGAGATGAACCCCTCGATCTTCTCGTGCATTCTCTCTATTCCATTCACGATGTCTTCCCCCCTGCCTATCAACTCACCCACTATCTCCGTCTGATTCAGGACCGTACCGTTGGACCCCACACTCGACCTCTTGAACGTGGCCCCGTCCTCGATCAACTCCAGGTAGAGCTCCCTCGCGTTTCTCACAAGTCCGGTCGTGCAGAGGGCGAATGTTCCGATCCACGACTCGAATTTTACGGGCTGGCCCTCATCCATGTCGCTTATCACCCCTATGCCCATCCTTCCCCTTATCTTACCCAAATCCTCATTGAATACCGCCTTGAATTGGCTGTTGCTGATCTCCTTTGATATCACCTCGATGTCCTCGTCCAAGAATGCCAAGCCTCCCACCTCGGTTCCGAGATGCGAGTGATAATCGACCCCGAAGAACAAATCCTTGGCCAGATCTTTCTTGGACACGACCCCGAAGAGACCGCCCAATTTCGACTACACCTCTTCAGAGCCACGAACCGTGAATGTGCGTATAAACGGTTTTCCCACGGTCATTCGGTTTGTTTCTTTCAGAAGGTCCTCATGAGTTAAGGATGGTTAAGAGACGCCTTCTTGCCTCGCCATTGTGGCATCTCTCCATCCGTAGAATTCCGTCAGAGCTTCGAACTTCGCCTTGTGTCCCTAATGATTAGCATCTCTCCTAAAAATCTTAAATACTGTAAGATAAGAAGAAGGCCGGTTAAAAAATATGGTTGCAACTAAATACTATATGGCCATAGCACTCGTCATAGTAGCGCTCATAGCTTTTTCCGCTGGACTTGTTGCACGTCCCATTTTATACCCAGTCGTGAAGCAAGATCCAGTTTGGGCTCGCGTTTCGAGCACAGGTACAATAATAGTGGGGACTGAGCCTGGCTGGCCCCCCTACGAGTATACAGATGCACAGGGCAACATCATTGGCTTCGAAGTTGACATAACTAATAGAATTGCCCAAAGACTGGGTTTGACCGTGGAGTGGAGAGACATGGGTTTCGACGCCATAATCCCCTCCGTACAGGCGGGGGACATAGACATGGGGGTGAGCGGATTTTCAATTGACTCGGAGAGGCTGGCAGTAGTAGACTTCACAATGCCCCACAGCATAACAGAAGGCCAAGTCATAATGCTGCAAAGCAGAGCCAATGCTCTTGGCATTACAAAACTAACGTCCCTTGCCAATATATCCGATTACGGTCTAACGTGTGGAACCCAAACAGGTACAACAGAGGAAACAGAACTGAACAGCCTAGCAGCAAACTCGGTGAGAACCTATACGGATTACCTTCTTGCGCTTCAAGCCATGAAAAGCGGTATGATCGACTGCGTCTATGCAGAGACCCCCATAACGAGCAACTGGATACTCGATGCATCGCAAAAGGGAGAAGAGCCGATCGTTATCGTCTTTACAAGGCCCTACTATCCTTGCGCTTTCGTAGTCAGCAAAGATGCGTTCACTTTCCTCGCCAAAGTTGACGGTGCCCTTGCCGAAATGATCGCTTCAGGCGAGTTAGACCAATTAAGACAAAAGTGGAAAACATAGCTGAGAATAATGTGACGAGTGTTGGACGCAGTCCAGCAACTGCTCCTCATGTTGAGGGGAGTGTCCACAACTCTTTCTATTTCCATCCTTTCCTTTTTAATCGGGCTGGCCTTCGGGCTTCCCTTAGCCTTCATAAGGGTCTACGGAGGTAAACTGCCCCAAGCTCTTGTGGACGGATTCGAGAAGGTTTTTAGGGGAATCCCCGAACTGGTTCTGATGCTTCTGTTCTTCTTCGGCGTGGGGTTCTTCCTTCGCTTTCCATTCAAAGATGCTTTTTTTACAGCCACCTTCGCCCTGGGACTTAGGAGCGCAGCCAACCAGTCACAGATATTCAGGGGGGCCATAAGGGGTGTGGGAGAGGAGCAGATGGTAGCGGCAAGTTCTGTCGGGCTTTCAAAGTTGCAGTCCATAGTTCATGTCATGATGCCGCAGGTCCTAATTTTCTCAACCCCTGGTCTGGGCAGCGAATATTCCCTTCTCGTCAAGGACTCGTCCTACGCCTTCCTCATCGGCGTCCTCGACATAATGGAGATTGCCGACAGAATTAGAAAAATAACGTCCGACACACTCACGCCCTTCCTTGGAGCGGCTTTTCTCTACGTGCTCCTTACCTTTCCACTAGCAACGTGGCTGGACACGTGGGGCAGCAGGCAGAAGAAGAAATTGGGGCTGTAGGGAGTAAAAAATGAATGACGCAGTAATGGAATGCCGAAACCTGTGGAAAATCTACGGAAAGATCATAGCGGTAAAAGACACATCCTTGCGGATTGGAGAAGGCGAAATAAAACTCATATTCGGACCGAGCGGTTCGGGAAAAAGCACCCTCCTCCGGTGTTTAGCGATGTTGACAATGCCCACTAAAGGCGACGTTTTCCTCAGGGGGGAATGCTTGACAAAACCTGGCTTGGACTTAAACAAGGAAAGGGCTAGGATAGGCTTCGTCTTCCAGCACATCTGGCTTTTCCACCACTTGACTGCGCTTGGAAACGTGGAGTTGGCCCTGAGGCGCGTAATGGGATTGCCGGAGGAGGAGGCCAGGAAGAAGGCTTTGGAAGCACTTGAGGAGGTGAAGGTGGAAAAATGGGCGCACCACTATCCCGCTCAGATGTCCGGTGGACAACAACAAAGGGTGGGGATAGCCAGGGCATTGGCACGGAATCCCGACATCATATTGCTCGATGAGCCAACTTCGGCCCTTGATCCTGAACTGACTGGGGAAGTCATAGACACTTTGAGGGACTTGGCAAAAATGGGAACGACGATGTTGATAGTGAGTCACGAGATGCCCTTCGCCCGCGAAGTTGCGGACGAGATGATATTTTTCGACGAAGGCTCCATAGTGGAGACGGGTCCGCCCGAAATCTTCTTCACGAATCCAAGTAGTGAAAGGGCGAAAAAGTTCATGACCAGATTGATCAAGAGGACGGAGAGGGAATGAGATGGACTATTTACTTGAATTGATCGAAAATCTTCCCAGGTTCTTTCAGGGCTTTGTTGTGACAGTTGAGTTCACGATTTTTGGATCGTTAATGGGCCTTGCCCTTGGAACTCTCTTGGCCATAGGTGATTTATATGGCGGAAGAGCTGTTTCGAACACCATTAGGGTTTACGTGGAATTCTTCAGGGGAAGCCCCATAATCATTCAGCTATTCATATTCTATTTTACCATCCCCAACCTTCTCAGCACTATACTCGACCCCTTCCTGGTGGGTTTCTTGGTTTTCACTCTGAACAGTGCAGCCTATCAGAAAGGCTACATAAAGGGCGCAATAGAAGCCATCTCAACGGATCAAATGGTTGCCGGACTCTCAATCGGACTCTCCAAAGCCAAGACAATCTTTTATGTGATTCTTCCTCAAGCCCTGAGGCTCGTCATACCCGCGTGGAGCAACGAATTCACTTCCCTGACGAAATGCACACCAGCTTTGTTGGTGATCGGAGTGGGGGACTTGACTTCTGTTGCAAAAAGTTTAACAGGCCGTTTCTACAGGCCTCTAGAAACATATTCTTTTGTGGCAGTGATCTACCTAATCTGGGTCAGCGTTATGGTGAAGATCTTCGATATAGTGTATGAAAAGTGGAGAATCCCTGGAATAGAGGTATCCACTTGAAATTCTTATAAACGAATGCAGTTACCTTGGAGAAGTTCAGTTATTCTCTCGGTGAAAATCATCCAGCGGGTATGACGCAAACTCTTAAAAGCCATTTCAAGGGCAAGTGATTCGATGCCCTTGAGATCTGGAATTTATGTAGCCAACGCGGACAGAACAGTTCGAAGTAAAGTTAGGGAAGAGGGTGCCAAGAAAGTGTGGATACAGTTACTAATCGATCGGCGTCGAGCTAAGACCTTCGTCATGAGGAGATTCACAATTGGACGGCGTGGAGAGACGCCACTTCACACACATAAATGGGAACATGAAGTATTCGTGCTCGAGGGCAAAGGGATCGTAACTAACGGTAAGACGAAGCAGGTCCTTAGAGCTGGTACCGTTGTCTACGTGTCTCCGAACCGGATCCATCAGTTCAAGAATACGCAGGCTGGTCGTTTAGTATTTCTCTGCTTAATCCCGAAGTGATGACTCAAGGGATCGAAGAGTTCTAAAGCTGAAGGTTGTGCTAAGGTGATTCTAACGTTCGCACCCTATTGCACTCGTATTTTTCCAGATCGAATCCTTGAGGAAATGTGATTCAGAGCCTCGCTAACAATGTAGACATCGGCGACCTTTACTACCTCGTCCTCAGTGGATAAAAAGTGGTTGAGAGCTTCTTCAACCGACCTCAGTGCTTCTTCCCTCTCTCCCTTTAAGCCGTGCATAACTGCCTCCAACAATAGAGCTACGTGCGTGTTATGATGCAGCAGGTGCAGAGCTGATTTTTCCCTAGCCACATCTCCATGGTTTTGGACCATTCGCTCAATCCGAGGACGACTCTCCTTGACGAATTGCAACATTTCCAGCACCTCGCCACTTTCCGGGGTCATGATGGCATCATCGTGTCTCCAGTTCCTGCTCGAATCGACAAATGAATAGATCTTCCTCAGATAACCGAATACGAACGATGAATCATTGCCAAAAGCTGCCTTAAGGTACCGGCCATTGATTTCTTCGAGACCGACTCCATCATTCCACAGTGTCTCGGCAAGTATTGCCATGGGTATGCCCGTGGGATAGAAGGCCCTGAGCGTCTGACAGGAGAGGATGCCATTTAGGCCAAGTCCCTGCAGATCGCGTAAATCATTCCACAGGACCTCCCCTATATCGCCCCCTAGGAAGTCCAAGCCGAATACGCCCCAGAAGTGGTAATCGAAGAGAAAGCTGTCGGATTGCACGGCTTTCTGCCATCCTCTCAGAAACTGGACGAACTCGTAATTCGTCCTTGGGGGGACTATCCCGTTCCTGGGCGAGGGCTTTAGAGGTTCCAGTCCAGAACATCTGGTCTCGGTAAGCGGGTGAAGGTAGCAGCGTGTTATCGGTGCGAACATGAATATGACATTTCCATTATCCTCTATCTTCTCCTGTATTGGCGCCCAGAGCGTGTTTGCGTAGCAGAGGAAGACAAGCCGGGTATTGATGTTGTTCTCCGCCAACCTACTCGAAATGGCATTGATGAGTTTGGCATACCAATCGGATGGTGAGAGCTTCTGGCAATCAGGGCACTCGCAGTGATTGTTCATCCCGTCAGATAGCCAAAAATGCAGCATGTCGACTTCGGGATGGTCAATAGCATACTGTACGAAATGGCTCACAAGGGCATTGAAAGCCACAGGATTGGAATAGCAGAGTTCAGTATTCACCGCAATGTCACCAAATAAGCCCCTCCTGCCATTGACGAGTGCCATCAGCTCCCTCTGTCCTTCGGATATCGGCAGCTTCTCCTCATCCCATCCGAGTCCTCGGATTCCTATGGATTCACAGGTCCAGCCATGGCCTACTCTCTCCACGATCATACCCCTCTTCTTTAGCTCCTCTATCACTCGTGCGTCGGCTTTCAGCGATTCGTCTATCGAAATCTCAGGGGAGGGTTTTGCAAGGGGATTATACCGCCTTGAGAAATAGCGGTTGTAGAAGTATTGGGATGTCTTAAACTGCAGGAAGAACTCGTTCATCCTCCGTTTTGCCATCCAGTCTATGAAGTCTATGACAATCTCCGGAGAGACAGCACCCTCGATGCATACCCCACGATGCCGATACGAAGCCCTCTCCTTAAGGTCGAAGCCATCGGTTCTCGCCTTTTCGATCCTCGGTATGATTTCCCCATCTTCTCCAGGCCAAAGCCACTCGGCTCCTAAGAGTTCCAGATAGCGATATGCCGCGAACAGGACGCTTCTAGGATTCGAACCCGTGATGAAGAGTTTTTTACCAACGGTCTTCAGGACTATCATGTCCTCAAGCTCGCTCCTTTCACAGGTCTGGATGTGGAGTCCTTCAAGGTCATCTACGGTGCCCAAGTAGATTCCTTCTTCTGTTGCACGTACATCTGCTGCGGTGACGCTGTGCTTTGCTCCAGTTATCTTTTCAATGTAGCGAGCCAGATCCTCAGCAGCAAATCTAACAACGGAATTCGTACCAACAAGATGGATTGGAGTTGTGCTCCCGTGGATTTCGGTCATACCGTCTCAACACTATGATACGAATGCCGGTATTTACTTATATTAGAGTTTCCAGTCTTCGATGGGCGAAACTATCTCTCAACCCGCAATGATGTTTTCTCCCATTGAAATTAGGTGGCTTCCTTTTGTGCATTCAAGAAAGATGTTAAGACGAGATGCTAAAGCGTTATGGTCATCACTCCGCCGATCCCATCGGTGTAGCCATAAGGTGGGTAATAAACCCCATTTCCTTTCCAGTTCGCCTCCGGTACTGAATCGGATACAGTCCCTCCTGCTGAAATTGTAATGGAAGAGCCTGTCCCATCCTTTTCGAGTTTTACGTTCCAGCTTACGGTGCAGCTCTTACCAGCAGAAAGACCTCCAATGTTAATTATTGTAGAACCGCCCAGTAATTTCATTCCAGGCGGTAAGGAGATCTCTGCATAGGCATTATAGGCAGGATAGGCGGAACAATCAAATGGCTTCGGACAAGGATAAGTTATGACTGCCGTCACACTGATCACTGAACCAGGAGATGTTTTTCTAGTTGTATGCAAGCTGATCGACCAAGGCATTATCACCGCTCCCCAGTATGGTTTAATTGTCCCATATTCGGCGTAATTCCATGCACTCTCAAAGTCGGCCATCGTCCATGTCAAAGTCCCATCGGGGTTTGTCAGCTTCCCCATACCGCGATCCCATGGGTCCATGAAGTATACAACCCCCTTATTCTCATCATACCCCACGATCACCCGGTAATGTCCCTTTGAGTCATCTGGAGCATACTTCATGAGCAAAATTACAGGGATATCGGAGGCAATCAGCCCCTTAAGGTCAGCCCACCAGAAGCCATTCGAGGAATAAGAGAAAGAGGCGTATCCCACAGGCCTCTCCGGAAAACCAGCGGTCGGGGCATCGTGGGGGAAGAACCTACCCTGAGCGGTGCTCATGTAACTGAAATGACCCGTTCGAACTATGTCCCACGTCCAGGTGCCGATCGAGGAGGTGCGCGCGACATCGGCGATGGCTTTTTGATCGATGTCAATGCCCCAGTAGTCGAATACGATCTCAACCGAGGCGGGGCCGCAGTCCAAGCCGTTGAGCTGTTTGTGCTGATGCACGCCCGTGATGGTGTGCGCCCTTGGCAAAGCTTTGTAGGCTTCGAAGGCCGTGATGGATCTATCATCTCGCATCTCAAACTGGGCGCTCACCGCAAGATTGCTTAGCCAGTAGATCGCCAACACGAATAGGAGACTAACATACCTATGCCTCATACGTCCCACCCTCCATTTCACCCTCGTAACTAATATCCGATTAAACGTTATAGTCCTTTCGGTATTGTCAGTCAAAAAAACATGTACTCTAGACCATATTGGGCGATCTCTCCCTCCAGTAGTGAACTTCCTAGGCCTTCATGAACCGCTTAAGTAAATCCACTCTGTCTGATGTCCGTGAAGTGCGGATTCTTTACATGTGCCCGCCTTAAAACTATCATCGCCTTCGCGGTGACCCACTTCGACTGTTGCCCCCTTCGCGGGAAGAACCTTTGCAGATATCTGTCGGGAAAATTCCCTTTTTGTTCGAGCCACCGGCCGTCTTCCCCCTGGAGCGAGAGGATGTTCTCCAGGCATCTCCTCAGCGTTCCATTTCTGGTGTTGACTCCGATCCCGATGAAGATCTCCGCCAATTTGATGTCGTCAATCCAAAAATTCCAGAATTGTGGATAGCTCAGTTGTCGAGCGTATTGCAACCTCGGCGACTGCATGGACTTTGTCAGGTACTCGATCCCCCTCTTCGCCACCCTCTTGCCCACGAACTCCCCAGAAGTTGCCAGCCCCCAGAGGACATTAGCAGTGCCATTAAGGCACCCGCCAGGGGTCGGATTGCACTCGCCTTTCTCCCCTACCCAACCGCCTTCGGGAGTTTGGTTCTCCTTTATCCAGCCATAGGCCTTCTCTACCCGGGGATCGTCGCCCAATCCGAATTGATGCATAAATCGAACGACCAAGCCGACGTCATAAGGCCCGTAAGCGCATCTACGGGGATCGTGCCCGGGGAAACCGCCATCATCCCGCTGCGTTTGTAAAACGGCCTCAATGCCCTTGATGACCCGCGCGTCTTCAGCCCTCAGGCCAAGGTCGCCAAGCAATGATAGTCGGTAGATCGTGGCTCTGTAATGTGGAACGTGCATGTTGTGACGGTTCTCCCAATGACCCTCCGCCTTCTGCTGGCGGAAGACCTCGCTGACGATTTCGCCCCTTATCGCTGACTTTCGTGCGGCCTCCACCTCCCTTCTGGACGCGCCCACGAGGTCTCGGAGCGCCCAGAATCTCACGACCGGATTCTCCTCCTCCAACAGCCAATCGGAGGGGTCGGCCCTCAGCACATACCCCTTGCCTCTCATGAATGATCCGGTCTTTTCCATAATCGTTCCAAGGGCATCATGAAATGGTGGAATAAGCCTTGCGAAATAATAATTCAGCTCGCTCTGATCCCAAGTTTCACGTCCAAAGTCCTCAGGAGTCTCTCGAACTCCTTCTTGCTAATCCACTCCACCCTGAGGTAGTCTACTATCTCTCCCTCCTTCATACCGATTCTCCTCGCCTCTCGAACGGCATGGATGTGCGCTTCGATCTCCGTGGGCCTATCGACGTAGCTGTATCTCTTATCCCACAATTCCATCCCCTCCATGAATTGCTTAACGTGTACAAGCTCATGTATCAGGTCGAGGTAAATGTACCTCTCATCTGCCGATTTGAGATATGGAGAACTTATAATGATCGAGCCACTGTCACCGTCTATGTGAAGGTATCCATCGCTCGGCGATAAGACGACGGTAAGGCCGGCTAAGATCTCCTCCGTACTGTCCCCGAATATGGCCCTGACTGCTTCGACCTTATCAAAGCCCTTAAAGATATCAACGAATGAACAAGAGGTTACGTCTAAATTCCTCTTGATTGTAACGTTGAGGTCCATGTGCGTCAGTCCTCTCCTCGAAGCGATATTAAAGTTTTAGTGATTCGACTTATTCTGACTTCACAAGTACATCCTTAATGTAGGCCCTTCTGAAACCTCTTTCCATGTAGAACCGCTCAAGTGAATCGGTTAAAAAAGTCTGCAATGCCAACTTCTTACCGTCTTCCCTTGAAAGTTCGTATGCAAACTTGAGCATCGTGCTCGCTACACCACTGCGCCTGAATCTCGGTAGTGTCCCGACGCAGTAGACTCCGCCGATTTTCTCAGTTTCATAAAGCGCAAGCGTTCCCGCTGGAACACCATCGTATATCGCAAGTATCAGCTTGGTCCTCCTGTCCTTTAGGGCTCTTTCCGCAATTTCCATCACATCCACTAGGAGGTCATTCTCTTCGTAGAACGAGAGGAGATATGTCTCGCACCATCGTTCTATTCCATCCTCTCCAATAACTTCAGGTTTGACTTCCGCATTGCCATTGAAGGATGCAGATACCATCTTCATGACGGATAACTGATCGATGACCCTATAGCCGTTCGCCCTCAATTTTTCTCCTATGATATGATATCCCTCAATATCTTTTACGAAGAAAGAGGGAGTAAGGCCCTCCCTTTGAAATGCAACCTCGATCTCAGGCAAAAGTTCTGCACCATACGCTCCAGGATCTAGGAACTCCGAGTGGTTGAAGAGCGGCTCACTGAGAACTCTTGAGAGGAATGCATAGCACTGCTTCGAAAACCAGATCAACTTCGCCCAGTGGGACCACCATCCCAGCTGATTCAGCTCATGATCATTATCCTCTGAAATGTCCACTGCAACCAACGCCTGATTTATCTTCAGCGCCCCAATTGATGAATCATCCGATATCTAAGGTTAATGGTTTTCCAGTTGAAGATCTGCACTACCGATATTGCCCGATGAGAAGGATTAAAGAGCCTAGCCTGCACGATTCTTTCTCAGTGCCCCCTATCAAGGACGAGCCTATCCCTCCAGGTATCGAAGATGAAGCCCGTGTAGAGGACGTTGAGCATGGTCGATTCGACGCCTTCCACATTCCCCAGGCGTTCCCTCATCTCCTTCAATTCCTTCATCGCGTTCGTCCATAGAAAGCAGATTAATTGGTCGGGCAGGTTGCTGAAGTCCATGCAGAACAGGAGGTTCGGGGTGAACTTCTCCATCAATGATGTGATCAGCTTCCTCTTATCGGCGTTCGTGGCCAATTGCAGGTGACAGGTTTCCCGGTATTCATTACTACGGATATGCTCGATTCAATCCCTCATATCTATGGATTATTCAATCTTTATAGGAAGCTGGGGTTCATAGAGTGTTCAGAGAGGTCGACGGTCTACTACTGGAAAAGTCCGACATCAAGTTGATAACCTCACTTTGATCATAAATTCCATGAGGGTGAACGAAGTCCTAATGGATTTCAATGATTACCTTAGCTTTCGTGTCGACGTAATCGTATGTCACCGTCCCGATTTTTGTCTTATTATCCCAGGTCCACTCTTCATCCTCCTTCAATATCCTTGAACCCAATTTGACCTCCTTTGGCTTCGCGGGGGAGTGGAATTTGAGATTTGACCTTTGTCCCATCGGCCCCTTTGTCTCGACGACTAATTTCGTCTCAGTGTGATTCTCGGTCCAAGCGCGTGTATTGTGCAGGACATGTTTTTCATCGTCGTGGCACCTCGTTACCGAATAGATACTGAACCTGAAGCCATCGAGCGAATCCTCAATCCCCTCTTTCACCAGGTCTTGCCCTTTTACCTGCAAGATTGGGTCTCCACGACTTCCAGTCACATCATATCTCTGGGATGGTTCCAGGCCAGCGCCCTCAAGGTCCAAATTCCATTTGAAACTTTGTACCCGCTTGCCTCTGACGTTCGCCAGAACCACAAGAACCCTCTCCTGGTTGTAATATACGGCTCCTTTGATGGCGGCATCGCTGGTCTTCACGTATCCAACTGTATAATCCGCGAATCTGAACTGCGAGAGATCGAATGCCCTGAAAGCCTCGAAGAGCTCTAAGAAAGGGCGGGATCCTGGGCCAATGCCCCACGGGAAAGCCCCCAGAACGGAGCACTTCGCGCTCAGATCCCAGGCTCCTTCCACTCTGTCCGGTACACCAACAATGGGGCACGGGATCTTGGGAGCCACGTTCATGAATGTGAGGTGCGACGCGTTCGGCGGGAATTCCTCGATGGCCGGAATTTCCCTCCATTCGACGTTGTCTTCGAACATAATGTGGCCATCGGCGTAATTCTCCACTAGGACGGATGGCCACCAACCCGACTGGTGAAGGAGCATTACCCCATCGTCCCCCACCAGGTCCCTTGTGTATTCCATGAAGTCGATGAGGTCTTCTATGGAGGTGTGATCGCCTTTGCCGTGAAGCTTGTTGTTACAGAACCAGTATTGGGAGTAATCATAGTATATCCCGTCAAAACCCAGGGTCTTCACCACTTTCTTCACGTATTCTTTGAGGAACTCCTTCCAACCCGACTTAAGGCACATCCCAAATCCGTAGTAATGGGTTGGGGGATAGGTTTCAATCAGGGTCGCCCTGTCATCGATTGTCCTACGCCATGCCACGTAACCGCCAGCGAAGGCATCGGATTTCGGGTTGATCTCGTACAGGGAGAAGTATGGTACTATCTTTATCCCATATCTGTGGCATGCATCTATAACTCGCTTCAACTCGGACATGCCCTTTTCGTCGTAGGGTGGCCATGATCCATCGTGCCAAAAATCGCCACTCGGATGGTAATCGTTGTGTAATCGAACAATGTTCACGCCCGAGAATGCCCATTTTCTTATCTCGTCATCGCTGGGCCAGGGGTGTTTGTTAAAGGCCATGTGCATGTACTTTCTAGGCGTCTTCTCCTGTATCTTCGGAAGCCCCATGTATGAGGAGAATGCATATTCGCCGGTGAATCGCACATCACCATGAGCGCCCGCTCTCGAATTAAACGGCTCTATTAGGATTCGAATGGCTTTCGGGTTTGATTCACCCCTTATCTGGAACCTGCCTCGGTCCTTCTCGCCGATTAACTGTTTGCTCCACTCCTCAAGATCGGCGCTTGGGAGGAACTCAATCCCCTCCACACCTCTCCTGAACACGGCCATGTACAGGGGGATGTTCTTGTCCTCGAATGCCACTTTATCATCGAGGTCGACCTCTCCCCACTTTGCAACAGAGGTTCTGTAGCTGTCGTCGGCGCTTACATGAGAGGGCCTTGCGGCAAAATCCCTTAATTCCGGCACAATGTCCATGCAACCTATTCCGACTTCCGGCATACCCTCCACGTTCCTTTCGAACGAGTATTTGCGCGTGACCTTTACGTGTCCCTCTCCGTATTCATGAATGTATTCGTACTTAATGCCAGATGCCGTATGCCCATCCGTGTCTTTCAGTTCTCCTGTTATCCTTACCGCTATGTTTTGACCTTCCTCAGCCAGATTGATTACCGCCTTATCGTCTAACACGTCCCAGAAGGATCCAAAATGCGACGATATGGGGTTCATCAGAATGTTCTTATTGCTTCCGTTATAGAATCTGATCTCGGTTATGCATCCGCCCTTTTCAGGGTCGTGTGAAACTTGCCAGAATTTACTCTTTACGATGAGTTTTCCCTTTTCATCGAACTCGGCCTTTAGTCCCTTGCCATTCAAAACGTTCACCAATTAATAGGCCCAATTGCCTGTAGGTCTTTAAAACGATTTAGTTCAGATGGCAGGTTGTGGGGGCAGTTAACGCCATGATGCTTCCTCTGATGTTATAACCCAGCGCACTCGAATGGCAATGCTTAAGTCATGCCTGTCTAGATGTCTAGACAGGCATATGTCTCCTACAAGGCATTTAAATCCTACAGTGGCGTCCCAGATTCTAAAGATAGTAGATGACTTGGGATCCAGTGCATCCTTTAGGGAGATTTGGTTGGAGGCTAGGAAGCGTGGGGTTCTCAGTTGGGACCGCGCAGTCCGTAGTTACTTGGATCTGTTGCTGGCCGCTGACTTGCTCTCCGTCAAACGCGTAGCGATAAAGGCACCTAACCCAAGGGAGTCTTATAATGTGATTGGGCATAAGCCAGTGGTCTTTGCGGGTCTACGTTGCCTACAAGCCTATGGGTTGAGCTGGGAGGTGAAGGGGAAGGACCTTCTCCCTGTTGACTCGGACTTAGAGGGTGTCGTGAGAGGCCGTATGAACAAGCTCAGCGGAAGGACCATCGTCGTAGCTAGCCTTGAGGATTGCCTTCTCTGCGAACTCAGACGTGATTCTGAGAGGAGGACCGGACACACGGAGTTGGTTGCAGCAATGCTCGCTACTACGTCCTTGGATCTCTCATACCTCTTGCGTCGAGCCGACCAATGGAAACTAGGCAAAGCGATTAGGCTCCTACTGAAGAGACTCATGGAACTCTTCGGATCAAAGCCAAAGGCTGAAGACTTAGTTACCTTCATGGCCGTCAGAGAGAGATTCCTTCGCATAATGAGAAACTATGCAAGTCACGGAGTTGAGCGTCTCATCGATGAAAACGGTATAGGGACGCTAGCTCTACACCTCGTGAAATCCCTCAGCAATGATGACATACTGGCCGCAGCTGGTAAGCAATTAGGTGTCAGGGGATGAGGAGACCCGCCGAGATCAGGGCACCAGCGGCATCGTGGATTCCGGTGCTAAAAGAGTCATATTCCTTCCTCAGAGATCATGGGGTGGGTGACCTACTACTATACGGCTCCCAAGCCATGTCCATATACATGCGTTATCCACTCCGAAGCAAGGACATTGACTTGGTTAGCACCCAAATGCGTCCAAAACTTTTGGATGATCTTACGAAACGCCTCACTCATTTCTCAGAGACAAGTCCTAAGAACACGGTGATGACCCGCGTCACAGACAGAGGCTTTACAAGAACCTACTCAATTTATTTAAGGTCTCAAGGCTATCCACTAGTTGTTGAGATTTTCGACACGGTCTTGGACGGTAAAGAACCGAAGATTCTTATGCCTTATATTAGATTGGTGCAAAGATGGAAGACGGCCCTCTATGTCCCAACGCCAGACGCTATTGTTGCCCTGCGACTCTCGTTCAGGCCTCCTGAGCGGATCAGTAGATTGAACGCCATAAGGCTCAACCGCTTCATAAAAGCCAGAGAACACGAAATCAATTATAAGCAAATCCTTGAACTCTTGATCGAATGGGAAACTCGACAACTTGTCTTGGAGAACCTCAAAGATCTATATAAACGGCATGGCGTACGCATAATACACGACAACAAAATCGATCCTCACATTCGAGATTATCTCATCTCTTGAAGCTCTTGGAAAATAAACAGATATAGATTCTCTGGCTGAGGAGAATTCTAAAGGATGATGATAATTATTAGATTAATAGGATTAAGATAGCTTATTTACCAGGTTTCACTCCGCTGACCTTGACGCTTACAACCGAATCCGCGATCTCCCTGATCTTCCCTGCCGGTATTTTCATCTTCTTGATGATCGCATTCACAGTCGGGTCATTGACCATATGTTCGAGCGGGAACCGCGTCTCCTCGATGGTCCTTACTTCCTTAAAGCCAGCGGCTCTTATCGTTTTGATATATTCGTCCCTTAACACCGCCCCGGAAATGCAACCGATGTATGCCTCTACGCTATGCCTTATGGCTTCAGGGAGCTTCTTCAATAAGGCGATGTCCGATATCATCAACTTGCCATGTGGCTTGAGCACCCTGAAGGCCTCTTCGAAGACTCGCCCTTTGTTTGGTGAAAGATTGATCACGCAGTTCGAGATCACCATGTCAATGGAATTGTCCGCGACCGGCAGGTTCTCTATCTCCCCGAGCCTAAATTCAACATTCTTATGCCTGCCTCTTCTGGCATTTTCCCTCGCTTTATCTATCATCTCGGGGGTCATATCCACGCCGATTACCCTTCCTTTTCGTCCCACCTTATTTGCGGCTAGAAAACAATCCAGTCCCCCGCCAGAACCGAGGTCTAGTACGGTCTCCCCCTTCCTCAAAGAGGCAAGGGCTAAAGGATTGCCGCAACCTAGACCCATATTGGCACCCATTGGGACAGACTGCAGTTCTTCCTCGCTATAACCGATCTTCTTGCTGGCATCGCAACTGGATGAAACCGAGGGACCGCAACAAGATCCTTTCTCCTTTGCAATCCTAGCGTAGCCTTCTCTCACACTTTTTCTTATCGCTTCCTCCTTCATATCGACTCCCTCCTATTTGCGCAACTCCCTAAGCATTGGACTCAGAACTTTGCTAACAGCCGTTCCAAGCTTCTCCGCTTTGACCATCATGATGCAACATAGTTCGCCATTGCGTTCATAGCCTACAATGGCCAACTTATCATTCGGCTTTAGCTTGGCTCTCTTCCTGATGTCCATTGGAAGCAATATCTGTCCCTTCGAATCCAAGGTGACAACAGCATCTACTTTACAACATTCACCAGTAACGGTCATAATCCTTTCGCTGCTCGCATAAGCCATTAGGGGTTATTAAGTATTTATGAAAATTAGGAATTTTAGGAATATTCGGAAAACTACTATTAGTTACCTTTTTGCCGTTTTAATGAATGAGGGTTTTCGCGCGTTTTTCGATCTGGAGAAGGCGCGACATGACTTTCGAGGTTATGGATGGGTCAAGGGGATGGTCCAGATCCATGAAGGCGGGCAATTTGTGAATAGGTGCATGAAACTCCCGGATAAGCTCCCCTTCATACTCCTTCCCATCCCAGAGGTCTAGCCAACGACCGCGGGGGAGCGTGATGTTCCTCTTTGTAGCGCCTTCCTTGACAACTGGGGCGAAGAGAAGGCTCTCTCCAAGCATGAATTCATCATTGACATCATAGAGATGGGGCTCATCGTGGTCGAAGAAGAGGGGCCTATTGATGGGTGACCCATCCTTCAGGTTCCCCTTGACCAATTGCAGGATATATGGTGCGAGGTCGGAGTGTAGCCAGGCATACTCCTTATTCAGGAATATCGTATAGTCGTCGTATCCGGGCCTCCAGGGTATTATCGAGAACTGTATTGAAGGCATTGGGGCTGAGAGTTCCATCCACCTGATGAGCAACTCCGAGCCACATTTCTGGTCTTCGTACTCGTTGCCACCTATCATGTCGGGGAGTACGTAGGGATAGCCCATCGTCGAAAAGCTGAGCGTAGTAGTGATTACAGAGTACAGTCCATTGTCTATGCCCCATCTGGTGTCCTTATCCCCATGTCTCGTCAGTAATCCCAGGGATTGCGCGAAAGTGCTTACCCTTGTTTCGGAGTTTTGATTGAAATTATCCGCAATGAATTTCATGTATCGATCGCCATACTCAGCCGAGGAGATCGGTTCATAAGCAATCGAGCCCTCCGGAAAGAACGATGCATCTCCGGCATCGAACTTGAACCCATCGAATCCATAATCCTTCTGAATTTTTTGCAGCTTCTGTCTGAACCAATCCGCTGCCAGCGGGTTCGTTAAGTCGATATCACTCGCCTCGCCATTCCACCATTTCACCGTCAGGGGCTGGCCCTTTTCGTTCTTGACGAGAAAGCCGTGATCGCCCGTATACGAGTAATTCTTCGAATCCAGATTAATAAATGGATATGCCCACAGGGTGACTACGAAGCCCATCCGGTGCAGTTCTTCAACCATCCCCTTGGGATCGGGGAATTTCGAGTCGTCGAATTCGAAATCTCCATAATGCACTTCCCACTTATCATCTATCTCCATTGTGCCAACTGGGAAATCCTTTGCTACGATATCGCTGGCATATTGTAGCGTCTTCTCCTGATCTATAGCTATCTTGTACTGAGCCCACGTGCTGTATATCGGTCGCATGAATCCGATATCGGCTGGAGATGTTCTGGGTCTGCCCATTATCTTGATGGCCTTGTAGTAAACATCTCGGGGACTCTCCCCTAATATGATACGATACTTGAAGTGGCTATCTCTCCTGCCAATTCGGAATTGCCCTTCATTTTTGGTATCGAAGGACCAGTGCAACGGTTTGTAATCGTGAACAAGTATTCCCATTCCTGATGAAGAATACCAGTATGGCAGTTGTACATTACTGTGAGGGAACCATGCTATATCGACTATGCCATCATTTAGGGGAAAGTACTGCGGTTTCAAAAAACCGCCCCCATACCAATATCCTCCGGAGGAAATCTGATACGATTCTTCGAAATCGAATTCACCAGTGGAACTCCAGTTAACGCTGAGCGAATCATCCTCCATGATCAGGCTGAGTCCAAGTCCTCGATCTTTCGATGTGGTGAATTTGAGCGACGCGGAGAGGGAATTGGGCCGATCGAATTCCTTAGCTCTAAGGTCTCCCCTTCGTGAATTCGATAGTATGATCTTTCCATTTCTGCTGATCGTCAGTGAGTATGGGTCAGGTGAAATCTCAACTGTGAAAGGTCCATTGATCATCTTAATCGCTGTGTTCATTCTCACCGCTATCGAAATTATTTACTCCAATGTATATAAAGTTAGGCCAAACCCAGCACAGAGGGCTCAGGTCATCTACACCATCTGGGAATGGGTTAATTGAGGGATGTTCTCTCATCGCCAATCGATCCAAGCATTGGAAAAGCTATTAAGGTCGCCATTGTGATGGAATAAGCTGTTCTCATAATCGGAGAAGATTCATAGAGATGGAAAAAGTTGAGGATATTCTTGATTGGGAAAACCCAAAAGTTGTCGAGAGAAACAAGGAACCCGCGCATACTACTCTAGTTCCTTATGCCGATGAGGAGACCGCACTGCTTGGTGAACGTAGCGGATCGCCATGGTATTTGATACTCAATGGCGAATGGAGATTCAGCCTAGCGCGCAATCCGGATGCATCTCCAGGTGGTTTCCATGAAGAGGATTTCGATGCAACAGGATGGGACGCCATCAAGGTTCCCAGCAGTTGGCAGATGTTGGGCTACGATAAGCCCATCTACACGAATGTCAGATATCCGTTTCCGTCAGACCCTCCACGCGTTCCCCATGAAGACAACCCAACAGGCCTCTATCGAAGGAAATTTGAAATCCCCGATACATGGAGGGGGAGGCAGATCTTCCTCGTATTCGAAGGTGTGGATTCGGCCTTTTATGTTTGGATAAATGGGAAGATGGTGGGTTACAGCAAGGACAGCCGTCTACCCGCCGAATTCAACATCACATGCTATGTCAATCCAGGTGATAATACAGTAGCTGTTCAGGTATTGCGTTGGAGCGACGGGAGCTACTTGGAAGACCAAGATATGTGGCGCATGAGTGGCATCTACCGTGATGTCTATCTTTTTTCGACGCAGGACGTTCACATCAGGGATTTTTTCGTAAGGACTGAACTGGATAGCAAATATGAAAATGCAACCCTAAAGGTTCGAACGAAGGTCCGGAACTATTCTGGCAACCGCCTTGGGGATTACAGCATGGAGATCAAACTGCTTGATGCCGACGGCAGGCCAGCCCTCGAGAAGCCGTCATCACACGCCATCAGGGAGATGAGGGCAAGGGACGAGATCTTCGTCGATTCCGAGCAGCAGGTTCGCAATCCCAAGAAATGGTCGGCTGAGGATCCATACTTGTATTCCCTCATAATTGCTCTGAGGGACGGCAAAGGTCGCGTGTTGGAAGTAGAAGGCTGCAGGGTTGGGTTCCGCAGAGTAGAGGTTGAGGATGGGCGCATTTTGGTCAATGGCGTCCCAGTCCTCATGAAGGGCGTCAATCGGCACGAGCACGATGATGTGAGGGGTAAGGCGATCACAATCGAGTCGATGATGGCGGATGTAAAGCTCATGAAGCAGTACAACTTCAATGCCGTGCGCACCGCGCATTATCCCAATGACACTGCTTGGTACGATCTCTGCGATAAGTATGGCATATACGTGATCGATGAGGCAAACATAGAGTGCCATGGGCTGGCGAGCATCGTAGGGATGGGCTCTCGCAGGGAACCTGCCAACGATCCAGAATGGCTCAATGCCTTCATGGAACGATGTGTGAGGATGATCGAGCGCGACAAAAACCGTCCTTGCGTTATCATGTGGTCGCTTGGAAACGAATCCGGATATGGTCCGAATCACGATGCAATGGCCGGTTGGATACACGGCTTCGATCCAAGCCGCCTCGTTCATTATGAGGGGACGATCCATGCGGCTGGAAAGGTCTCCCCGATCGTCGATGTGATCAGCGTCATGTATCCAACCATCGAGATGCTTGTCGCGTTGGCCGTGGATCCAAACGATGACAGGCCGATCATCATGTGCGAGTACGCCCATTCGATGGGCAACAGCACTGGAAATCTTGTGGACTATTGGGAGGCCATCCATGGGCACAGGCGATTGTGCGGGGGGTTCATCTGGGATTGGGTGGATCAGGGATTGCTGAGGAGGACTGATGACGGGCAGGAATGGTGGGCATATGGCGGCGACTTCAGCGACGAACCAAACGATAAGGATTTCTGCATCAACGGCCTGGTCTGGCCGGATCGCAAGCCACATCCCGCTATGTGGGAGTGTAAGAAGATCTTTCAGCCTGTAGAGGTAGAAGCCGTTGATTTGAAGGCTGGCAGCGTCAACATAATCAATAGATATGATTTTACGGATTTGGGCGGATTGGATATCTCATGGGAATTGTGCGCCGATGGCGAGGCGCTCGAACGCGGGCAATTGCCAAAACTGAAAACTCCAGCGGGTGGCAGTCAAACTGTCACCATTCCATTCACAATGCGAGATCGGAGACCAGGTGGGGAATATTGGCTCATAATCCGATTCAAGCTGTCCCATGACACATTGTGGGCGGAGAAAGGACACGAGGTGGCGTGGTTCCAGTTCAGGATGCCATTCGATGTTCCTGAAGGCCCCGTGCTGAAAATTGAGGGCATGCCGAGCTTGCTCCTGAAGGAGTCGCCAAGGGATGTTGTGATATCGGGTGCTGACTTTACGTTGGCCTTTGATAAGGAGAAGGGCCGAATCGTGTCCCTCACATACACGAGTTCGGAGTTGATCAAGGGAGGACCCCAATTTAATGTGTGGCGTGCCCCCACCGAGAATGATACCCCCGGAATGGCTGTCGAATGGCGCACCTTCGGCCTCGATCGCATTGAGCAGGAGATAAAGGGCGTAGAGGTTGACAGGATCGAGCCTCAGGTCATACGCATACGCGTGGAATCGAATGCGTGCGCCCCCGGCGTCGAAGAGGGCTTTCATTGCCACTACACCTATACCGTTTACGGGAGTGGGGACATAATAATCGATACGAATGTCGTTCCGAGCGACAAGCTACCACCTCTTCCGAGGATCGGTTTACAACTAAGCCTTCCTGGGCATTACAATACGTTCACATGGTACGGTCGCGGTCCCCATGAGAATTATTGCGATCGAAAGATCGGCGCTCCCATCGGAGTCTACAGAGGTACTGTGGACGATCAGTATGTGCCGTACATCGTGCCCCAGGAGAACGGAAACAAAACAGACGTGCGTTGGGCATCGCTTACAGATGATAATGGCACGGGATTGCTCATCGTTGGCATGCCTTTGTTAGAAGTGAGCGCACACCACTTCACAACCGAGGATCTGACGAGAGCGAAGCACACATATGAGCTGAAGAGGCGGGAGGCCATCACGCTGAATCTCGACTACAAGCAGTCGGGATTGGGTGGCGCCAGTTGCGGGCCTGATACCCTGCCAAAATACCATGTAAAACCCCAACCTGTTCATTTCAAAGTAAGGATGAGGCCAATATCGTCAAGGGATACGGCAATGGAGCTGAGCAAACAGATCATTAAAGCCTGACGAAGGATCCATTCGATTCCTCGATATCAATCGAAGAATAGTCCCATCAACGTTTGGCATATCTTCAAAGCTGTTCGACGACTAAAAGTTCTCCATCGAGGACTTAAGAGGCGGAACATTTCCGATAAAGTGCTACCTCAGCTACTTTGAGTAGCCTCTATGCCATTCGACGCCGTATCTTCGCGCGGCATTTATGAACGCGTAAATGTTGGGTAACGGCGTATTTGGTAGAGGCGTCGCAGTCGGTTCCAGGATTAATCCTCCTCCTGCTGCGGCATCCTCGATCAACCCTCTGCACAGGCCCTCGATCTCAGATGGTGTCGCTCGGTCCAAGGCTGCCAATTGGACGTTGCCCCTGATGCAGAGATCTCGGCCTATCCGCCTCTTCGCATCTGCGAGGATCACGTCGCCTTCGGGTGGAGCCTCAACGGGATGGACAGCGTCAAGTCCCATTTCGCGGAAGCTCTCAAGTACTTTGTTCACCCTTCCATGGCAGTGCATCATGGCAAACCCATCGCCAGCGTGTATTGCCTTAACGATGGGCTTGTCATACCGCACTACTAGCTCATCGAAGTATCTCGGCGGGAGGAACGTCGGGCACACCATCTCTGGGCCACTCAGTTCATAAAAGGGCCCCACGCCGAGCTCCAGACTGCGTTCCACATGATCCAGTATGCGCTGGAGGAGCACGTCCAAGAGCTCCTTGACCAGCTCCGTCTTCCTCATGCAGAACATCAGGAAGGTTTCCAGCGAGAAGAGGGACGAGAGGATGCCGATCGGATCGCTGAACCCAGCATGGACCAGTCCCATTTCTCCTATGGCCTTTATCCGCTCGAAGAACGGCCGTGCGTCAAGAACTGGGGGAACATATGGGATCGACATCAGCCTCTCGATATCCTCCTCGCCCTCTAGAAACGGTTTGACGGTCCAGGCGCCGATGTACGGCCTTCCCGGCACGGTCTCCCTCGTCACACTTGTGAGCTCGCCTTTGGGTGTCTCGACCCTCGACCTCAGAAGGCCGGCTTCATCTGCTACGGCGGTGATCTCTTCCCTTGCCGCGGACGTCAAACAGAAGCTGCCGCTGCCGGATACGCTACCGCCAGTCAGGACATCGCTTACCTTCATCAGACCATCTAGAACTCCAACCTCGGCCATCCACGGTTCACTTATGCCGTTGATGCGGACTGAGACGGGCACCATGTCGGGCTCCTCGAGAAGCAATGAAGCGAGCAATCGTTCCCTAGGCGTCATGACGGATGCAGTTAAGCTGAACAAGATATGAGAGTTACTCATCATAACGCGCTTCTTCGTGTCCTTTTAGAGAAACTCGCTTTTCATCTTAGCTCACACCAATCGGTCGTGCATCAGCACATGCGCAGGGGTGAAAAACTATCTATCGGCTTCATGTGAACAGGTGGCGAGAGATTATTTAGTCAGTCCATCCTTCGCTTCTTCGTAGATGCCCTTCACTTGTTTATCATTTAATGCCATATCGTAGATCCTGATCTCTCGCATCCTTCCCGAGAAATAAGCGGTCTCGCCAAAACCTATCTTCAGGGGCACGCCTGCTGATGTATCATATCCCTTCTGATCGAAAGGCGGAGAAACTTTCATCAACTCACCATTGACGTAGAGCTTCAATCTGCCACCTTCCTTAATCGCCGCTATGTGTTTCCAGCCGGGGCTCAGATCGTAATCATATGAGACGCACTTCCCCACCTCAAAGCAATAGACCTTGCCTCGGACATCGCATGGCGCATCCAGTATCGAGCCGGTACAACTGCCGATGCTGGCGAATAATTTCCCATCGTAGACCGTCAGACTCGTCAGCCTTGCCCATTCCTTGGGATCGGGCGATAAACCGGGTGCATAAAATCTCCTCATCAAGGTCCACTCCTTGCCGCCATCATAGCGATAGACATCGGCTTGAGGAATTGATCCAGCATAGAGCTTGCCATTGTATACTGTCAGCGCGTTGATCTCCGTACTCACTCCTAGGCGGCCAAGGCTCTCCCACCTTCCGTGCCTATGTGCGGCCGCCGTTCCCTCAGGCCAAGTTCCAGCTAGAAATTCGCCCCCGTAAGTCCCTAGGGAATGTATTTGGTTACAGTGCTCTGAGGAGCCAAGTGGGTTCCCAAGGGAGTCCCATTTCACTCCGTCGTAGATGCGAACCTCAGCGCCATGAATCCCCGCGTAAAGCTTACCATCGTGTACGGCCATGGGATGTGCGGATGCAGGGAACTCCCCGCAGATCCTCCATTTCCTATCGCCTTCGTAGACATAGCATTTTGGCGTCTCAACACCACTCACGACATAAAGTCTCCCTTTATACGAAGCCAGGCTGAACAACCGGCGATCCTCGCCGTGCCCAAGGTCCTCCCATTCCCTACCGCCCATGTAGTGGTAGACGTGGCAATTGTCCACGTTCTCAGTTGGAGCGCGGGTCCAGTCAAAATTCCAAGTTGCAGCATATAATTCCCCGTCGTGGATGATCATTGGCCCAACGCCATGGGTTTTCAGATTGCCAACCCTTCCGCAGTCCTCCCAGTTGGCACCTCCCTTGTAGCGATAAACGTGGCACCAGTCTTCCGCGGTTTTCGAGTCCGTTATTGCTACGTATAATTCGCCATTAAAAACGGTCAGGGAGCTGGCAAAATTGCTGTTTTCGTCAGGCCTTCCGCAGTCCTCCCAATCGCTCACCCTGCCATTGTCTATCCCGAAGTGGACGTGTTCATCGTTGCCTTGGGAGTTATAGCCACCCGAGCTCGCGCTTATGCCAAGGGTTAGCCCCTTCCTTTGAAGTGGATCGTACTTACTCAATATATCGCCAATGACGCCCACCTTGTACCTCTCCGTGCTAATGAATGTACAGATGGAAAAGTCGCCAGTTCCGAAATTCATGGATTCGCTATCGGCCACCTCAATGTGACTGCTCACACCATTGAATTCGCCGACAACGAGATCAACGCCGAAATTTACGCCGTGATTGTCATTTCCCGAGTAGTCCTTGCAGTCACCTTTCAGTTTCCAGTAACCGACGAGCCCTTCCTCAAGCATAAATCCGTTTGACAGCTTTTGCCTTTAAAGAATTATGCATCTGAGGGTTGAAGATGAAAACATCTCACCATTATCATAATGTGTAGGTGATTCGTTAACCGTGGAGCTGAGGGCAATTGAATTTGATGCCGGATCCATTTGATGCCGGATACGTTCGAAGTTCGAAGAGCAGGCCCATCAACGTTGAGCATATATCTTCAAAGCCATGTCCTTTTCCAGATTCTCAACGGTGATCTGGAGCTTGCCCCCTGATATGGCAACCGACTCGCGTCTGATGATCGTCCCATTGTAAGTGTCCCACCACTCTACCACATACTCGCCATCGACGAATCCTGAGAGTTCCACCGTCGTCTCTCTTATCGGCTCTATCGGCAGCTTATTGACCACGTTCCACCAAGTGTGGTCGCGGTTCTGCACCCACACGAGTACAAGGGTTCCATTGTTGAGACCGATGACCCTCACCTTGGCCTTCTTCAGCACCATATCTGTGAATTTCACATAATCGATGGAAAGCCAGTCCCCGCCTGAATTGTCCAGCCTTATCTCATGCGTTCCAGGAGAGAGGAATGCGCTCACTGTCGAATTGTACTCATTTACGAACGCGTCGTTCTTGTGATCGCGATCGGGAAGGGAGACCGCGTTAACCTTCGAACCATTGTCGTAAATTTCCAGGACTGCTCCGGAAGAGGCCACGGAATTTACGTGAACAAGAACATCCCCGCCGAAGGGGAAGTTCACAACGAACGTCGGATTGTTTCTGAGCTCGGGGTGGGCCCTCCCCTGTATGTAGTAACAGAATTGCGAGATATTGCTCACCGTCCCATCGGGATCGATCTTGAAGAGATCCGCTTCAGGCTTGGCCCAGTCCAGCATTGGATAGACCGTCAGGTTGGTGAGATCCACCCCGCTCACAGCACCACTAAGGGCCAATTTCGCCTGAAGATCGCTGAACCTCACCTTTACAGGATCTATGCCTTTGAGGTATTCGCTCAGGGCCTTGAAGTGATAGTAGAGATCATATGGGTGGATGTAAGAATCCCACCACCAGAGCATGGCGGATGATGGCGAGCCGGACAGTATGGAGGACCATATGCCCTCGTGGATCTCGACCCCTTCCTTGTCCTTGTAGGTGTAGGGATCACCGGACCACCTCCAGTCAGCCCCGAACTCCGTGATCAGGACTGGTTTTCCATACTCCGCCCAGAGGCCCTTTATGATCCCCGGTACCTCGCCCGCTATGTCCCTGAATGAATCGGGGCCGTATCTATGAATGGTGACGAAGCTCAATGAGCCAAGGCTTCCGAAGTGTGGGTCGGAGCTGGTCGTCACTAGATGTTCGTATGGGTCTATCCCCTTCAGGTATTTCGCCATTTCATCGTGCCATCCCGCGACGGCATCGAAGTTGTAGTTGTCCGTATTCTCGACTTCATTCCAGAGTTCCCATGCAATGATGTGGGTGCGGTATCCCCATCTTGCCACTATGTACCTCAGGCGCCTCTTGAAGAGGTCCATCGCCTCCTTACTTCCCCAGAAGTCCTCGGGCTTGCTCAACGGCCCTCCCTTTGCCGAGTTGTAGGGATTGTCGTTCCATTCCCCATCTGACCCAGATTGGAGTTGACCGTGATTCATAAGGCACAGGATCACGTAGATGCCTTTTTCCTCCGCCTTCTCAAGCACGTAGTCGAGGCGCCACGCCTCCACCAGGTCATAGTAGCCGAGTTGTTTCCACTCGATCCCGAAGGCCCATGGTGCCATCCAAATCCTTGTGATCTTCTCCCCATTCAGGTTCATGGAGGAGAACCAATCGTCATAGTCGTAGGTCCCCCTTGAGCCGAACCAACAGACATCTTGCCCTATGAAGAAGGATGATCGATTGTCGGAGAATTGGAAGTAGCGCCTATCACTCTCGCTCAGTCCGACGAATCCAGGTTCATCCGATGGGTGGACATTGAATGTTGTATTCTCCGAAGTTACGGTTACCCCTCCGCTGTTGAGCGCAATGTAGACGGTGTGAGATCCCACTTCCTTTGGGCTGAATCTCACTTTCCAGTAGGGCCCACCAGTTGGGGTGAGCGTTTCACTTTCGCCATTTAGTTCGCGACTGTAATCCCGATAATAGAAGGCGGGGACCTGGATTATTTTTCCCGATGGGGCCGTTATTATCGCCGTTATGTTCACCTCGTCTGGGTTGAAGGGATTTTTAAAAGAGTCGGATATGTTCAGGTCCATCTCTAAAAGGCCATAGAGTGGGACGTCCTTGGAATTGAACTGCAGTATATTTATCGTCGGTCTCACGCTGGGTTGCCACCATCTCGAGGGCGGGTAGAAGCTCAATATTGAAACCGTTATCAGGATTGCCACGGTTATAGCGATTATCGCATATCTCTTCCTGGACCTTCGCTCATATGAGCGACCGAGTTGCACATTTCAGCACTTTGGCCGTCGGGTTAAAAGTGTTAGGTCACTTGGATAATGAGGTGCGATTTGAGCCTCAATCGGTCGGGTTTCTGACCATTATATTAAAGCATAAATCAAACTTTTGTAGCACGTTCTTCTATCGAAAATCTATATGTTCATACTGCTTCTTAGATTTGGTATGCATTTCCATATCGGTTCGGTGGGGTATCGGACATGATAACCGTGGAGAGTGAGGATATAACTCAACTGCTCGATATTCTCGAAAACGTGGTCAAGTTAGGACGCCCACCGAACAAGGAGGAGATAGATGCATTGCTATCAACGAAATGGCTCTCGTTCATGACGGAAGTCTACTCCATGTTGCCCGACTTCTCTAAAGAGGGATTGGCTGACGTTCTCGCGAATTTAACAAGGCCGGAGCCAGTAGCTCAGGGAATGGTCCTCACAAGATTGGAAGAGGGGTTCCGTTCATGCTTGAGTGCAATGAGGATCAACTCACTGCGCGAGAAATTGCAGAAGATGATGGTACTCGATTACGCAAAATCGGAACGCATCGCCCTCACCTACCTGCCACCAGAAACTCCCATCATGAGCACCATCTACCTCTCCATCGATGCTGTCAACCCAGGCATGGTATTCGGTGGGAACGTGAGCCTCAGCATACTGGCCTTTGGCCCGGAGCACTTTGATTTCCAGTACCTCGCTCACGAGCTGCATCACTTGGGATTTCGATATTGGATTGTTAAAAATCCCAAACTGAATAAGCTGGCCTTCAGGGAAAATACCGATCATCGAGAAATAGCCGTGAACATGATCCTCCACCTTCTCTCCGAAGGCCTGGCAAACTACTACTGCACGCCTAACCACGTACGCCTTCATGCCAGTGATGATGAGGAACACAACCGAAAAATTAAGAAGTATGAGAAGAGCCTGAACCAATTGATACTGGAAATTCAATCGCTTCTTTCGGATTGTGTTTCGAAATCCCTTTCGGTGGAAAAGTGCAGGGAGCGACTCATGAACATAATAATTGATCAAGAAGGCATACTCCCTCCAGTTCACTTTATCGGCGCTCGCATAATCGAAATGTTTGACCAAGACCCAACGATCAGCAGAAAGGACATCATCAATTTGTGCAAAGATCCCTCTGATTTCTTCACTTTCTACTCCCGAACTCATGACAGGCAGGGATTGCCCGGGTTTTCAAGGGATGTCATTGAACAGGTCTCCTCTCTACTTGACTACACCTAAGATCACAGAATGGGGATACTTGGCCTTATTCTTGAAGATCGATCTACCAAGATAGGACTATCTACGTTACCAATGCCATGGCATATTGTTGAAGGATTTCTATGACAAGAGTAATGTCATCGATAAGTAACTACAGACCGAACTGACTCAGTCCTGCTGCAGGGCCCCCTTACGCCACTTCTCCTGGATGCTCTCCGCCCTGTCCACGAAATAGCTGACCTGTTCGAGCCTCAGATCCTCAGGATTTACGGTCTTGTCCTCCCTAAGTATTATTTTGTAGGGACGAAGTGAGATGAATTTTTTTTCGCCGATCTTTGCGTAACGCCCGCCCTCAAATCGATATACTGGCCTCGCGCTCTCCACATAGAGCTGCTGATATGAGACCTCGATGACCACCTCGGGTTTAACCCAGAGATAACCTTCGCCCTCATAGAGTGGTTCAAACAGATCTAGGATCTTCGAGGTTCTCGAGAGCTGAGCTCCGTCAGCAACATCCACGAAGCTGCCATCTGAATCCATCAGCGCGATCTTGGCGCCGAAGATGGGACCTGCGGTGTTCGAAACGGGTCCTCCGCACAGGGGACATGAACTCATGTCCTTGCACCATACACCGGCTCCACCGCCGGCCCTTAGGAGGCGCCCTCTCTGATCGAACCACTCGGACCTTTCGACCTTACCTTCTCTTGCGAGCTTCCTCAGCCAAAAGGCATCAAACCTCGTCCCACATTTCTCGCACATGGGTCGACCGTTGCCGATCATCCTGAAGCCTATGATCGCGACATCGAGGGTGTCCCTGAACTTTATCTTGAATTCCCCACCCTTGCCGGAGTGCATCACCAGGCCCTCGAAACCCCTCTCTCCGATGAATTCATCCCAGAAGCCCTGGATCTTCGCATTAGAGCCCTCGAAGCTGCCCTCGATCTCCAGATAGTCCGGTAGATGGACTGCACGGCTGTCGCACCCGACCGGGAACGCGAATTCGTGCAACAGGCTCTTGAACCGTTCAGTGTATTTCGGTTCTGTCCTGACGGATGTGCCGTCTTGCCCTATTTTTGCATAGTCGAAGACAGCCAGCTTGATCCTGCTCACATCCAGCATCGACTGGGGATTCTTGATTATGCTCATCGTCTTGTTGAACTCCGTCGTGTAGTTCTTGCCGCCGATATCCCGCACGACATAGGTTTCGCCGACAAAGGCCAAATCCCTAAATTCAGTAAGGTGCTCGTTGAAGTAATCCGTTACGGGATGTCCTCTCCCGTTGCGGAGCGAATAGTAGCAGCGCCCCCTTGGGCTCCAGGCGACGAAGCCGCCTCTCTCATCGTCCCACATGATGATCGACAACATCCCATTGTACTTGACTTGCACAATCCCTCCAACTTCGGATGAAAGAGGCGGGAGCCGATCTTTGACCGCGAATCCATACTGTGCCATTACTGGCTTTAACGAGCTCAGGCTTGTGCAAAAATCCCTGCCCGCCGTCCCACTTTCAAAGTGCTCCTGACCGAAGAACCTCTGATTGCACTTCATTGCCCTCCATTGGCCTTCCAGCCGATACTTTTTTAATTTTCTCAGAAAACTTAAATGGCCCTGAACCACAGAGGCACTGTCGAGAAGAAAGGAGATTAGGTACATTGTTAATCGATTGCCATGTTCATAGCAGAGGAGATGAAAGCGCAGGCGAAGTCATCAAGGCAATGGATCGAGCGGGTGTCGATAAGGCCATCATCATGTCCCCCTACCCCGGTGAAAAGATAGATCATAATCCCACGAAACACGGGCAGTTCTCCTATTCAGAGGTGAACGAGGAACTGCAGGAGAAATCCACGAGATTCATCTCTCGTCTGCAGACGGAGGCCCCTGATCGAATATTCGCCTTTGCCTGGATAGAGCCCAGACTTAAGGATGCTTTGAAGAACGTCGAGGATGCCGTCACGAAGTTCGAGTGCAGGGGCATTAAGATGATACCCGACCACTGGTACCCGTATGATCCCAAGTTCTTCGAATTGTACGAGAAAATCCAAGAGCTGAGGGTGCCCATCCTCTTCCACTCTGGGATCCTTTATGGTTTCAAGGATTCGTCGAGATTCTGCAGACCCTGTAACTACGAGGTGCTCGTTAATTTCCCGCAGGTGAAATTCGCTCTGGCGCACATCAGCTGGCCATGGACCGATGAGTGCATAGCTCTGTATGGGCGATTCAAGGCCAATCTAGACTCGAGCTTCTATTCAGACGAAAGGGCGAAGGGGATGCAGATGTTCATAGACACCACTCCGGGAACTCCCAACTTCTATCGGAGGGAAGTGTTCAGTAGGGCCCTGTTATTCGGTGCAGGTGATTCCATGATCTTCGGCAGCGACTCCTCGGCATCTGATCTGGGTGGTGCCTCAACAACAGCCGAGATGGACAAGGGCATTATAAGGGAACTCGGATTCTCGGATGAGATCATCAGAAAAGTGCAGAGCGAGAATATCTTACGCTACCTTAAGGGTTGAACTCATCCACGTCAGCACAAGAGGGTAAGAAAAGGTAGATGCGCGGAAATACCGGGACGACTGGGCCTCTGAAGGTAACTCCCCTAAACCCCAGATACTTCACCGACGGTACCGGCAGGTCAGTCTATCTGACAGGGTCACATACATGGGGCAATTTCAAGGATATGGGGAAGATCGATCCTCCGCCACTTTTCGACTTCGAGAAGTACCTAGATTTCTTACAGAAGCACAACCACAACTTCATCCGATTGTGGACCTGGGAGCTAACCGCTTATACCTATGATGGAGAGCTCATCTATACCCGACCCTTTCCTTGGCGTCGAACAGGGCCGGGTGAAGCCCTTGATGGCAAGCCGAAGTTCGATCTGGAGAAGTTCGATCAGGCGTTCTTCGATCGGTTGCGTTCAAGGGGCGTGGCTGCCGGAAGGAGGGGGATATACGTCTCGATCATGCTCTTCGAGGGCCATGGGCTGCACTCTTCCTTAACCCCTTGGTGCTGGGATGGACATCCCTTCAATGTAAAAAACAACATCAACGGGATCGATGGAGATCGAGACGGGGATGGGAGGGGCCTTGAGATCCAAAGCCTGAAGGACCCCGCCATCACTGCCTTACAAGAAGCCTATGTCCGCAAGGTCATCGATGCCGTTAACGATCTAGACAATGTGCTCTATGAGATAGCCAACGAAAGCGGCACGTACTCAACTGACTGGCAGTACCACCTAATCCGCTACATCAAGGGTTATGAAGGTGGCAAGCCCAGACAACATCCAGTCGGGATGACATTTCAATGGTCTGAGAGATACAGGGGCACGAACGAGATCCTCTTCAACAGTCCTGCGGATTGGATCTCCCCAAGCCCTGACGGGGGTTATCAGGACAGCCCGCCCGCTTCTGATGGCAGAAAGGTAATCCTCTCCGATACAGACCATCTATGGGGTATCGGGGGCAATCTGGCGTGGGTGTGGAAGAGCTTCTGTAGGGGGATGAACGTCCTCTTCATGGACCCATATCACGAGGCCAGGAAGGATGGCGCTCAGGGCGAGCGGAAGGTGACGTGGACCGACCATCTCACGGACACGCCAGAGCTGGATGCGCGCTGGGATCCGATCAGGAGGAATATGGGATATGCGCTATCATATGCGAAACGGATGGATCTGACGACCACGGTCCCGAGCGATGATCTGTCCTCGACGAAGTACTGCATTGCGAACAAAGGAAAAGAGTATCTTATTTACTCGCCCGATGGCGGGGATGTGACAGTCGATCTGACTGGCGCTTCGGGGAAGCTCGATGTGGAATGGTTGGTCCCTAGCACTGGAAAGACGTTTTCAGGGGGGACGGCAAGTGGAGGGGGACCACGAAAGTTCACCGCTCCCTTCAGCGGCGACGCCGTTCTCTATGTCTTTGCGAGGGGAAGATAGGGGGGATCTGATTGGATCTCAGGCTAGCTTGCGCCGGAAGCCTTCCACCAATGGGCGATCCCACGAAGTATCCATTCTCCCATATAGATTTCTGGCTCAAAAGGCAGCTTGAGCTTCAGTATTCCATTGTCGGAACGGGCGAGCCAGGTGGGAGGAACCGATACGGGATGATCGAAAGATTCACCCAAGATATGGACGGCATTGAGGTGAGGTACAGAGGCGACAAGGCCGAGAGCTATTGCATGGGAAAAATTAGATCTACTACGGGTCCTGAGGGTTTTAACGAGGTGACCGAGGCCAAGTATCTGGCCTCATTAGCTCCAAGTTCTGTCGTGAGGAAGGCGACCATTACAGATCCAGTTACAATAGGCTTTGAGCTAGTAGCCAAAAACCCGCGGCTGATGAGAACTTATCCTGAAATCTATGACGATGTCACGGAGGCCCTTAGGCCGATGGTTGCGGCGATCTCCGACTACGTTGACATCATTCAATTCGACTGCCCTCTGCACGTGACCAGAACCGTAAGGGAACCATGGAAATACTTGAACGAACTGGCGAAGGCCACGCGGAAGAGGATCTGGATCCACATCGATGGGAACATAGGCCAGATGCTGGGCGAACTGATAAAGGAGTATCGTGCAGATGTTCTAAATGTGAACATATTCGGCAAAGAGGAGGAGAGCAATCTAATGGCGCTAGCGGAATTCAAGTCGATGCTGAGGGATGAGGGCAAGAGATTGGCACCAGCTGTAATCAACACGCAGATAAGGGATCGAAACGAGGAGATCGAGTCGGTCGAGTTGATCCGCTCAAGGCTCAGAAGGCTTTCCTCACACTTTGACCTCGATATGCTTGAGGCTGTCATGCCGGGATGCGGCCTCAGATTGCTTCAGGGCACGGCCCAGACGATGCTCGAGAGGCTCCGGGAGGCTGTTCAGATACTGGGCTGAAGCCAGCCCGTGCCACCTTAACCACTCAAGGTTGGATTAACAGCTTATGTAACCACATGCGTATCAACCACTTTTGGGAAAACTTTGCATACCTCTTCACGAATAGCTCCTTAAAATTTCTGAACATACTTGGTGTATCCTTGAGCTCAAGGCGGTTTGGGTGGAAGCCTTTTTCCTCTCTTACGAATAGAGAAAGCTACAATCGCTACAACCGCTATGATCGCGATAGAGGTTGCGATCATTACACCTGTATAGTCCTCCGCATATATCGCGCGCATCTCCAGATATGGTACGTATCCCGTTAAAACAAACCTAACCGTGCTATCCGTAGAATTCAAAGCACCAACCCACTGCTTTAACACGTACTTCGCACCGAGCAAGCCAAGAATTCCGGGCATGCTGACCGAGGAAGGCGCAGAGAGCATTACTTCACTCCCTTCCCTATATCTGCCTGAACCATCTATTACGACTCCAATGTTTGAGGAGACGTTTAAGGTGTACATCATCACGACAGTGATCACCTGCCTTGTCCTGTTGCTGGCCCCCTGATCGTCTGTGGTTGTTAGGAAGACTTCGTAGTAACCAAGGTCGTGATAGGCGTGGGTTACGACCGCGCCAGAAGCTTTCCCTCCATCCCCAAATTCCCACTCAAAGGAGGCTATGGTTCCGTCGGGGTCGCCCGAGCTCGACGCGTCGAAATATACCTCCTCACCCAACCCGACCTTTGCTGGAGAGTAGCTGATATACGCAACTGGGAAGTAATTGGTGCCCGTCATTATCGTAATTGGCGGAGTTGTCTTCCCCTCATAGGATACATACCCCAGGATATAGTAGGCTACGCCTTCCTCTACTGAAGTTGTATTCCAAACCGATGTGAACCTGATGGAGCCGCCAAGGGTGAGCGATGAGAAATTGTGTCGGAATTCGTAAACTGTGCTTTCAGCATCTATGATCTGGAAGATGCAGCTGCCAGAAGGTTCCGTTGAGCCTGCGTTTATGATTTCAAGTGATATATCTACTTGATCTCCAAGCTTGAAGTGCTGCGGCTCGACTTCGAAGTCCGTCACGTTAATCATGGATCTTCCTAACTTGAAACCGCACGTCCTCCTATCGAGCCAATTCCCTGAGGTATCGTTCAAGGTCACTTCGACGTAATAGTCTCCGGCAGGGAAACCCCCACTGTCCCAGAGTTCCGAGAACGACACCTGACCGACGACGTCATGAAGCATTCTATAAGGTAGGTCGACAACAATCTCGCCTGAGCCATACCGCCTCACGAGAGTGCTTGCAACCAAGTTATTAGCTTCGCCGGAGTTATCCAATATGACGTCAATCTTGACAGCCTCGCCTGGATCATAAGCGCTCTCCTCGGTTGTCAGGTCGATTACCGAGACTGTAGATAAGATGTAGACTATGTTGAACTTATACTGCGTGTAGTACTTGACTTCCGTGGTCTCAGGATTATAATAGAAAGGGAAGGTGGTTATGACGAGTGTGGTGCTCCCGTCACTGTTCTCCAAGACCCCCCACCTATATTCCTCCTCAGGGTACCAGCCTTTTTTCATCTCTACCGTGGGGACTGGGTGTAGTATGACGACTGGCAGCTTCAGGCCCGTGGCGACCTTAAGCCCTGATCTCTCTTCCATGGCGACGTCCTGTACCCTGTATCCTTTTGGATAGTAGAGGACTAAGGTATAGTATGGGACCTGAGGCCTCCCCTCTTCCTCTATGAGCGTGTCACCTCCCGAGATCTCCACGTAATCGAAATCGCCCACTTTGTTGACCTTGTAGTCAGGCATGCTCTGCTCAATAGACGAAGTCGGCTCGGAGCTGCAGGCGGCTCCTTCCATGGCGATTAAAAGGAAGATCAGGCCTATGACAAAAAACTTTCTCATACTCGCATCATCCTCCAAACTTGGGATCTCCGTAGAGGTTGAACTCATAAATGGTGTAACGCCAACCATCATCGTGTGGGTTTCTCATAATCCTGGTCCTCTCGAATTCGGTGAAGATTTCACCGATGTTCATATCGTTCCTCCAGTGCTCCCTGAAGAATGCCTTCCCATATTCCTCGCCATGATCGGAATCGGCTATCGACGACTCCGTCGAACCTATGTAAGCCCCTGCGCCGTGCGCCAAGAAGGCCTCGGCGATGCCGCTCGGGAGGCTGCTCTCAGGTGCAACGGGCTCGTAATTGCCAGTTGAGCAGGACACGGCCAATATGATTGGTGCGGATCCACCAAAGGAAAGGCCGCTCATGTTGCTTGGGCACGGAGGGGCCCAGTTGGCAAATCCGCCGCACCAGCTTCCAGGATCGCCATGACCCGTAAAGAAGATCACATCTTTATAGGGCCTCGAACGCGTTAACGCCTTAAAATCAAGGCACCGCTCTATCTCCGCTTCTACATCTGTGAAATGATGTTCGTAGGTGCCGTAATCGCCCCCCGTCCGGGCTTCCTCTATCCGCTCAGCCTCCTGCATCGCCCTATTGAAATAAGTGGTGTAGATGGACGTGTGTGGGGGTATGGTCACTCCAGCCCTCGTAACGAGCTCCTCGACCAACCTGTCCATGTCGAAATCCCACGGATTCGGTTGAGGTGACGAGGCGTCCTCATCGAAAGAGCCGGGATACCCTATCAACAGGGCTTCCACCAGTAATTTTTTCTCGGCCGTGTAATACTCCCAGTACTGACGCTCCACCCCGACTCCCTTGCCCCTTAGGATTTCCCCCACTTGAAACACGGTTCTCGTGAATTGTTCCCAGGTGTAATCATCTCCGCTAACAACTAGGGCGTTCGACCCATCATATTCTACCAAACCGATGGATTCCGCGATGCTCGTTTTGATGGGGATGATGAGGTCCCTGGCCGTGTCGCCTATGATCCTACCCACTATGAGGTCGGGCAGGCAGTCGTCGCCGCAAACGTCCGCGTAGGGATGGTCGCTGTGCTTGATCACGCCACCCGTGTCTCCCTCGAAAAAGCCCGGCGCGGACAGCGGAAATGAGGGGACCACCTCCTCCTCACCCACGATCAGGAGATAGGCGTGCCCGACGTCAAATCCCATGGCATGTAAACCCCATACGAGATCGGGGACTCCATAAACGGAACTTAGCCGTCCGGCCCAATCCCCTAACGGGGAGATCAAGCCCTTGAGTTGCTCATTTGTGGTCCTGCTGCCAATGTATCCCAAAACTCCAGACTTCAACTTAGCCAGCTTTGCGGCCTCAACGAGAAGTGAATTGACGCCCTCCCTGTCGCCGGGATTGGCATCGAAAAGCCGGTATGGACTCGTGACGATCAAATAGTCTGAGCTCCCGAAGGCCTGGTTGAGGTCTGGTGGCGTGTAGGCAAGCTCGAATGACTGGCTGTGGAAAACCCCTTCGCACGAGTAGCTCGTTGAAGTCGGAAGCCAGCCAAAAATATAGCATTCATCCGGCAAGGTGGGATTATATAGCACTGGAACAGCGGAGTATTGGAACGTCGCGGTACCTCCTGGATTCAAAGCGGCTCTTGGGTCAGGTTTGAAAAGGACGATGCTATCCCAGAAGCTTGGCGCATAGCTGACGTTGCAGAACGGCTGAATGGGTATCGCTTGGAATCCGCTTACATCGTCCCTCAGGCAGAAATCATAGAGTGCCTCGGTCCCCGCGTTCCTCACATACAAGAACACCTCGTAGTAGTTGTCATGCCTAACAACCTCCCTAGTGACATCTATGCGGATAATCCTCATTTCCAAAGGGGGAGGGACCCACTCCAAGCTGACAATCGTGACGTTTATCTTGGCGTGACCCCGATTTGCGGAGTCGTCCCAGGCCATCACCTCTATCTCGTGCTCCGATCCCTGCACTAGGCCAGAGGTGTTCCAGGGATGGTCGAATTGCAAGTCGCTCGATGGGTGCTCCATTACGATCTCCCCCCTCATGAAGTCGTATCGAAATGGGGAGTACTCCCAGCTTCTCACCAGGACGCCGTCCACGCGCATCTCGGCCCTCTCAATGTACCCCGTAGTCTCGGGAATCGGGATTGCGTCTTGAATCATGGAATCAATCAGAACCATCCCATGGACGACATCACCCTCTTGGGGGGTCAGAAATGAGACCACGGGCGGGCTGACGTCGGGAACTGGATTGTCGATGGTTCCGTTCTGCGAGTCGCTCGCCCTTTTTCCCATGGCGTCGTAGGCGGATGCTTGAAAAACGTGGATGCCGTTGGCAAAGAGGGTGGTGTTGCAAGCCCACACGTAGGGCGAGGAGAAATCTATCAACTTCACAACGCCATCTATCGAAAACATCACACCTCCTACCCCCACGTCATCGCTCGCGTTCGCCAGGATGTTTACGATGCCAGCAAGTCTTTCCGGCAGATACAGCCTTACCGAGGGGTTCTCCTCATCGGGCGGAGATCCGGTCTCGAAGATCCTGCTTTTGCTGATGGCAGAATTCCCACACTGGTCCTTTGACTCGGCATTGAACCTGTAGGTCGTCCTGGGCTTGAGGTTCTTGAGGATGACCCGATGGCCCTTCACAAGGCTTGGATCATAAACCGTATGCTCCTCTCCGGTCGTCCTATCTGTATACCGCACCGTGCTATCGCTCTTCTTGTTGCTCACCCAAACGATTGTCACCGAATCCTGGGTCGCATTCACGGCGCTAGGACCCGATGTGATCAGTATCGAGATCGGGTAGGAGACGCATTTTTTCTCTAGGAAGTTGTTGCCCTCATCGGATTCCTTCACCTGGTCATAGTTGTCAGCGCAAATTTTGACCGTGATGTTGTGGCACTCTGGCCACTCGTACTCCTTGAACCAAGATTCATACGTCTCCCCCGGAGATAGGTCGACGCTAACTAAGTCATGGGTCATCTCCTCCCCATCCACGTAGAGCGTGGTCGAATGACCCCTGTTCGCTATTTCATCGCCGATGTTCTCCAAGATATATCCTACGATGCTGTTGTTCCTGTCGCTCTTGATCTCAACGATTACAAGGTCGGGGAGATTTTCCTTCACCCACTTCTCCTCAAGGCAGTTGTTCTGCTCGTTCGCCTCGTCGACGTTCTGCTCGCAATCCGCGCACACCCTTATGGCGTGCTCCCCTGGCGTCGGCTGCCAGGCGTAGTCGAATGCCCCCTCGACCTCCTGCCCGACTTCTAGCACCTGGGTGACGTAATGCTTCGATACCTGCTTTCCGTCCACGGAGAGGGAATCGCAGAAACTCTGGGCGGAGGTGGCAGCTTCCCCGACGTTCTTCACCTTGTAATGGATTTGGCTGTCATTCTCCCATATGTCGGTAATTACGAGATCGGGTAGGGCTTTCGCTTCTATCCTCGCTTCAGCCCAGACGGCCCAATCCCGGCCTGAGGATTGGCCAGCATTAACGTATAGGATGAAGGTGCCTTTCTTTCCAGCCAAGTAACTCAAGTCCTTCGTTATCAGGTCGAGCTTGCCGTCCAGGGTAGCTACGTGGCTGAAGATAGTGTATCGCAAAGGCGCTACGTTCATACCCCTATATTCGTCGAAGTAGGCCTCAAACCTGGCGCCATCCGTACCGGTTGCGCCAGAGAGGAAACCAATCCTAACCGTGAGCTGAACGTTCGTCGGGACAGTTTGCTGAGGGTACGCCCCCATGATGTAGCCGTTGCCCACCCATTGGGGGTGCGTCTCCAAGACTTTTGGCCACGTGGAGCCATCTTCCAGAAGCGCATTACTAACATAAAGGGCGAATCCCCTGTCGTCCGCGGGATCCCCTGGAAAAGGCAAAACCCCAGCTCCGCTACTCCAATACGCCTCGGGAGCGTGAGTTACGAAATCATAGAACGTTGTTCCTGCATATGTATTAGAGACATTATGGCTAACGAAGACAATTGAAACGAGGAGGATTAGGTACCAAGGCACAGCATTTTTAAAAACCCTTCCTTTAAGCATGATGTTTTTATAATATGGTATCCAGAGTTTATAAAATTTGGTATGCGATGGAACAATAAAACTACTTTCGAAATGATGATGCTTCAATCTCACCTTCAGAACTTTACTCACATTTCAACCTCGATATGCTTGAGGCTGTCATACCGGGATGCGGCCTCAGATTGCTTCAGGCCATGGCCCAGACGATGCTCGAGAGGCTCCGGGAATCCGTTTGGACATCGAGCTAAACCCTTGGGCTAATGCGTTTTACTCAGGGGAAGAACTCGTAAGCGAAAAAGGATAAACGTCAGTCCTTTAACATCGATGGTTCCTGTTACATGTGCTAGCTCGTTTCCGCTCCCTATCGGTCTCTTCTAGGTTCTGCGTTTCCAGATGAGTAGCGGATCGTCATTGACAATATCAGATAGTCTAATTATGATCGCATAATGACTCATAGAAAGCCTGCAAGTGTCCACATTACGCTCAATCTGTCGAAGGGAGTACTCAGAAGGCTTGAGGTTTCTGTTATCGGATCATGACCGTAACGTCGCACGTATTGGGTAAGAGCCAATTCTTCCAACTCCGTAACGCCCTTTAGAGGTAGGTCCACCCATGAGCTCCCTTTTCGGGCGCTCTCGCGTATTGCGAGCCAGATTTCCATGTCGCGACGCGCGTTACGCGCACCGTATCCTAGCTCGACTTCCTCCGTCACGGCCCGATGAAGGCTATGCAAGATACCCGCCTTTGCAACATCATCGAAATCTGAAACATTCTCATCCTTGAAGGGATTGTCCCAGACCAAGGGCGGCTCTGTATCAACCCTGACCGATGCAAGGACCTTTTCGCCATTTGTCCACTGCTCGTAGATGTCCTTAAACGGATAACTGACCTGCCCATTGTCGCCTTTTAGAACCAGTTCATCATTTACGCCATTTCCGGCCAAATACCCCCGGGTGCCTTCAATCTCCCAGCGACTCCCACGTGCCCCCGCTATAGGGGGTTTCTCGTAGAGGCACACGGTTCCATCCTCAAATTCTATATTGCCGTTCTCCCACCACGATGCTTCCTCACTCGTTCCGCCATAGCTCGTATACGGCAGAGCTTCCACCAGCTGGGCATATCCCAGGACGCGCTTCACGTCGCATCCCATTAGATTCCTAATTGCGTTAAAACCGTGATAGGGACCAGAGGTGTACCACAGACGAGAATGTATAATCTCCCCGATCGAACCAGATCTCACAATCTCCCTCTTCAGCCTTTCGTGAGGCCATAGCCAGACGTTCTCGGCTATTTCCCACTTCACGCCATTCTCCATGCAAGCGCCAGAAATGGCGTCGCCTATTGGAAGGGTTATGGCATAGGGGATCTCCGTTATGATGTTGCATTTATGCCCCGCAGCCGTAAGCGCCATGACGCTCTGCCCATCGGTCGGGATTAGGACGAACACCACTTCTGGTTTCTCTTCAACAAGCATCTCCTCGACGTCGTTGTAAAGCGCTCCTACATTCAATTTGCTCCCAACGGCCTCCAGCGCCTGTTGGTCATGGTCGCATAAGGCACAGAGCGTGTAGAGCCCATTTAGCTTCTGTATGGTCTTCAAGTATGTTCGTGCCCTTGAATTTTCGTACGCACCGACTCCAATAGTGGCAATGCGTAAAGTCTTCATTGGCTATCCAGCTTAACCCGTCTGGTTATAAGATTAGCCTTATCGCACTCGAGAGTGTCTTCCAAATAATTATGGATTCATTTCCTGTAGATGATGACATTGTTCTGGCAACGATGATGATCCTCTCCGTTAGAATATCGAAAAATACCTGTTGGTCCCGCGGGCAGGAGTCTCAACCCATATGGACCTTTGAGCCTGCGACAGTCCGGTTTCAGCACATGTCCCACAGTCGGTTGATACAGACGCGCTCGAGGCGCATCATCTACAGCCGGAAGCTCTACCAGTCTGAGCCTGCGGGATGTTGGTTGGCATCTTACCGCGGGGTCCGCGGGACAGCCCTCGTCCTTTTTGGTAAATATATCCGTTTCGATTCAGCTGAGGTTCTCGACCAATCTGGGCAGTGCGCTGAAGAAAAATATGTGATTCCCCTGAAGCGATTTACTCCGATCAAATGGATGCGGTATTCGGCAATATCGATGATGGATTATGCCTTCCACCACTTCAATGATAGGTATTCTATATTCCCATCCGCGAGATCGGCGACGGAGAACACGAACTTCTTTTTCACTGTAGTGGCAAGCCTCCCAGCTCGGACGATATCCGGCGCATCAAAGGTATCGCCTGGCAACTTCACCTCGACGAGGAATGGCGCGTGGTCGATGCCCGGACCCCTCTGGTATATCGAAAGATCGCATCCGAATTTGATACCGGGTGTGGCAACGTAGCCCTTCTTCCTTAGGTCCCTGTACACTGTATACTTCTGCAGGAATCTCTCGTGCGTCTTCCTGGCCCTGCTCTTGAGTTGCTTGGCCGTCACGTTTCTGTGGTTGGGTCCTGTCACGACCCTGATCTCCCCTTCTTGGAGGAGGTAAAGCCCTTCTATGAGGTCCAGCGCCAGAGGGACATCGAATTCGGGCGTTTTGGGTTTTGCTATCCCTATGGGTTTTCCGAAATAGCCCTTCTTGTATATCTTGGAGCCCTCCTCTGGGTTCCAGATTATCAGCCTGTCCTCGATCAGTTCCGCCACTGGCGGTTCCTGCTTTTCCTGTTCCTTTACTTCATCCATAACAGAATCCCTTAGAAAGCGCTAAGCGCTAGTATCCTGGCGGAATCCGCCGCATCCTCGGTCTTGTCGGCTATTTCCTCCAGGAGATTTGCGACATCCCTCAACATGATGAGCACCGGCACTTCCAACTTGCTGAAGATTATCCTGGTCTCAGTTGACCTGTACAGAGTATCGACTATCCTCTCGGATGATTCCACGTTCTTGGCCAGCTCTTCGACCTTTGATGGATCATAGCTCAATGATATGATGATCTCCCTCAGGCGAAGGACGGAGTTAAGGACCCCTTCTGCAAGATTGGTTATGTCCGTTGCGATCTCCTTCGGTATCTTGATCTTCCTGGAAGCCAGTTCCTTTAACCTGAACGAGGCTCCTTCGGCGAGGTCCGACATCTCGGTTATGGGAGCTGCCAATCTGAGAAAATCCTCCCTGCTCAGCAGGATTGCACCCGCCTCGATCAGCTCATTCGTAAGGGCCCTCTTGCTCTCCATCGCCCTTTCCTTCAAACCCGCGACTGTGATATATGCGTCCTCAGTGGGCTTCAGTTCGCCTTTTTGAAGTGCCGTAGACTGATTGAGCGTCTCCCTAACCGTATCGACTACGAGCCTCATGAGTTCCTGGCAAACTTGTAGAGATCGCCTTCTGAGTCTTAGCGTTGCCTCTGCAGGGAATACCATAATGATTTACCTCGGTCGTCTTGAAAGATACTAATTAAATGTGGGCTCCTAATATATAAATGCATTTTGGACCCGCCTCCAGAGGCCATGAATTCTCACCACATCGCCAACGCCATGGCTTGGAAAGAGTTAAAGACCGAAATCATACTGATTCGGGTTTGAGATGCGATCGGTAGGCGGAATGAGCTTTGAGATACATGAGACCCTTCCAGAACGCATCTGAACGCCAATTCTCATCCAGGTGTTGATCTTAATTGGAAAAGATCGCGGCCATCCATTTCGACAGAGTAGTTGATATCGCAAAGAGGAGGGGCATCATCTTCCAATCGTCTGAGATATACGGTGGGATGAGTGGCTTCTTCGACTTCGGCCCAATAGGCTTTCTCATGAAGAAGAAGATAGTCGGCTTCTGGAGGGAGTTCTTCCTCTCGCCGGAGGATAGGATCTATGAGATGGAGACCTGCACCATCATGCTAGAGCAGGTCTTCAGGGCCTCGGGGCACTTGAAGGATTTCATCGATCCGGCAACACAGTGCAAGAAGTGCAACTCCATCTTCCGAGCTGACAACTTGATCGAGGAGTCGACTGGACAATTCGTTGAGGGAATGGATCCGATCGAGCTCACGGGGATCATAGCCGCAAAGGGGATCAAATGTCCGAAGTGCGGCGGGGAGTTGGGCGAAACGAGGATCTTCAACCTGATGCTATCCACCAATATCGGCCCCGTCGAGGGCAACACCGCATATCTGAGGCCCGAGACCGCGCAGGGGATATTCGTGAATTTCAGGAACATCTGCGGTTCCACAAGGGCCAAGTTGCCCTTTGGCGTCGCTCAGGTGGGGACATCGTATAGGAACGAGATCTCACCCCGACAATGGCTGATAAGGCTGAGGGAGTTCAGGCAGATGGAGATCGAGATGTTCATCAATCCGAAGATCGACGAACTTCCCAAATTGGACAGGTTCTCGAGCGTGAAGATCCCGCTCTTGACTAGGGAGGCGCAGGTGAAGGGCAGTGAGCCGATCGAGCTCTCCCTAGAGGATTCGTTGAAGATACTGCCTAACAAGTTCCTAGCTTATTTCATGGCGAAGGAATTGCTGTGGTATCAACAGCTGGGCATCCCGAAGGAGGCCATCAGGTTCAGGCACATGAAGCCCAAGGAAACCCCTCATTATTCGAGGGGGAACTTCGACATGGAAATAAGATTCGATTTCGGTTGGAAAGAGGTCGTCGGCAACGCCTACAGGACGGATTTCGACCTCAAGACCCACATGGAGAACAGCGGCAAGGATATGACCTTCCTTGAAGGCGAAGAGAAGGTCCTTCCGCACGTTGTTGAGCCATCATTCGGTATAGATAGGACGTTCTATGCCGTACTCCTCTACTCGTATAGGGACGATGGGAGGGGCTGGGAGTGGTTTGCCTTTCCGCCCAAGATTGCGCCCTACCTCTGTGCAGTGCTCCCACTGGTCTCAAAGGATGGGCTGCCGGAGAGGGCGGAGGGAATTTACAGGGACCTCAGGTCGGAATTCGACGTAACCTTCGATAATTCAGGATCGATCGGGAGAAGATACGCACGCAGCGACGAGATAGGCACCCCATACTCCATTACGTGTGACTACCAAACCCTCGAGGACTCCACAGTTACCATCAGGAATAGGGATGACTGCAGCCAAGTCAGGACGAGCATCGGCGACCTGTCAGGTGTCCTGAGGAAGCTCATGACCCACGATCTGCAATTCTCAGCTGCGGGCAAATCGATGAAGTAGCTCCCTCTGCAGACAATTCTCAAACTTCTGAATAGGGATTCGTAAACTTCATCTGAATAGGGGAAGAGACCCCGTAACCTTGTCAACCAGTTCACTAGGGGCAGGTCCCATCCCGATGCAGGTCACAGTCCCAGGAGCGATTTCCGTAAGGCCATAATCTACTACGATCGCCGAGGGAATTCCCATCTTCTCGGCCAGCGCCTTTAGGCCCTGAAGCTCCTCCAGCGAAGGAACCTGAAGGACCACCTTCTTCTGGCCCTCCTCAAGCCATTTCCTATACCAGGCCCTGTGCCGCTTCCTGGCCTCCTCCGTTGCCATCACCGATGCGTGCGCTGCCTGCGCACACCACTTCCCCCTTGAGAGGTCGAGCTCGGCCCTAACGACTATCACCTGCTTGTAATTGAACGTTCTAGCAGCAGACATCCCGGACAACCCCATCGCGATGTAGGTCCTACACATATATGAATCGCAATTTATCCATTAACCACATGGATCGAGCAGAGCCTCAACGCCCATCGTACTTCATGAGGCGGCTGAAGCTCGTTCCTCTGATATCGCTGGCCATTTTATCTGGCACCTTTGTGGCAACGCTAACGCATGAGGTGATCGGACACGGGCTCACTGGCATCCTCCTCGGTTACGACTTCTACGCCTTCTACGTCACACCATTCGGGACAAGCGAAGCGTACGTGAATTTGAACAACGCTCCAGCCTGGAAGGAGGACCTCGTGTCCTCTGGGGGGATCGTAATCAACATATTCCTCGGCATTGCCTTGTTCTTGATCTTCAGGGCGGTCAGGCAGCACACTCCGAAATTACTCCTCTTCTTCTGGGCAGAGAACTCCCTGATAGGAAGCTCTTCTTATCTTGCGTCATCCTCAACATCGTCTTTGATCAGTGGCGTGCCGAATGGCGACCCCTACTGGATGTCATATTACCTCAAGATCCCGCTCCCGATACTCGCTGTGGCGGGCATTGGCCTGACCCTCGTCTTCTACTACTTCCTCTTCAAGAACCTCGCGCTCCTCTTGAGGGACTATGTGGACTATGTCGACAGCAATGACACGTTCTCCTCGATCTCGGCGATCTGGATCCTGGCGATGTTGCCCCTGCGGTTGGTGTCGACCGCACTGGAGGATGAAGCGATAACAAAGGCAATAACGCTCCTCTTCAACACTGCCGCCATACTGCTGACTGGCAACCTCGCATCCGCGAGGCTAAAGCTGGATAAGCCAGCCACTCCCCGATCCATTGGGCGTCGGCAAGTCATTGCCGTCTCCTTGGCAGCGACGATCGCATTGGCTACTTGGCTTGGAGCTTTTGGACCAACCTCCGCTACGGCGCACGGTCTGATAATCCAGGAGTTCCCCAACTATGTCGACGTGAGGATCGTATTGTGGAGCAACCTGACCGCTGACGTGCAACTGGCCTTTCGCCCCGGGCCATTCGAGAATGCATGGCCCAATTTGAGGAATGCACCACCGGCGTGGAACCAATACCTGAAGGAGTCGACGAAATTCATGAGGACCATGTTCCGGACCAATGACTCGCAGCTGATCGACTGCTTCACGGACAACGGGAGTTTCTGGTACTCAGGCAGCTGGCATCCCAACGGGGCCAGAGTCGTGCACTTGAAGGTTCCCAGGCTTCAGGTGGAGAGGACGGCCCACGATGAGCTGAACCTAGTGCTGTATGATCCATGGAAGCCGGGGGGTTTCATAGACGGACTGAACATCACACTGAGGGGACTTCATCTGAGGAGCTCAACTCCGCAAACAAGGGTCGCCTACTCGGCGACGACCGAATCCAGTGCATGGCTGAACAACTCCGTGGACACCAGCCCTACGGAGTATTCGCTGATCCTTGTCGAAATCCCCGCCTGAAGGGGGAGACGATAAAAATCCTAACATGTGAGGAGACCACAGTGATCCTTCCTGAGGGCAGGCGTAGTAGTGGTCGGTGGTGGGCCAGCCGGCCTTATTGCTGCCATAAACGCGGCCTCATTCGCCGATATCGTCCTCTTTGAGGAGCACCACTCATTTGGCCAACCGACGCACTGCGGAGGCCTGGTGAGCACAGATGCCTTCGAGAAACTCGCGATCAGGATGATGGATGATGTCGTCTTGAATAAGATCAGGGGACTTGTCTTCCATTCACCGTCGGACCTCAAATTGGAGGTAGATGGTGGGAGGCCCTGTGCGCAGGTCATCGACAGGCCCCTCTTCGACCGGCATCTAGCGGAAATCGCAGAGGATGGTGGCTGCAGGCTGATTCATGGGAGAGTTCTGGATCTTAAGCAGAACGGCGATTCCGTTTCAGCGGACGCAGGAGGTGAGCATAAGGTAACGGCATCGATCGCGATCGATGCCGAAGGCTTGGGCCGTCGTCTAGCAACTTCAGTTGGCCTCGATGCTCGTATCGGAGAGGCAATACCCGCTGTTCAGCTAACGATGAGATGCAGGGAGGTCGATCCATCGTTCGCGCACATATTCCTGGGTGAGTCGTATGGTGACTTCATGGCGTACACGATTCCAATCGACGAACATACGGCGAGGGTTGGCTGTGCGACGAGGAGGTCGGATCCAGCAAAGGTCTGCGAGAAGGTCTGTGGTAGGGCATATGGGGGAGGAGGAGTTACAGTGCGCTCCTCCAGATGGGCGGTATGGACGAGGGGGCCATTGAAGAGGACGAGGATCGGCAGGATCCTGCTAGTTGGGGATGCAGCGGGCCACACGAAGCCGACGACGGGCGGAGGGGTTGTCTTCGGCGGTTTGATGGCAAGGATGGCGGGCAATGCAGCTGGAAGGTGCGCGGCGACACACGGGGAATGGCCGCTCAATGCCATGGTCGAGGAGAGCCGAGTGATCGCCCGTAGTATGGCCCGAATGCTCATCGCGAGGAAGGTCCTCTCGACTCTATCCGATAGAACACTCGATGAGGGGATAGGGCTCCTGAGGAACAAGAAAGATGGACTCGGGAAAATCCTCAGGAGCACTGACTTCGATTTTCACGAAGGGGTTCCCCTCGAGATGGCAGCGAGCGTTGCCCTGACCAAGATCCCCCTTATGCTCCTGTTGGACATAATGACCCGGGGAATGCTTAATTAATCGAGTTCGGAGCCGAACGCTTGTAAAAATACGGTGAGATAAGTGCCCACGTGCCTCTCCTGTAACAAGATCATAGTCCCCAGCGAAAAGGCCGTCAAGTTATACTGTCCGAGCTGTGGTGCCGTCACGATATGGCGATGCCAAAAGTGCAGGCGATTTGTTCGGAATTACAACTGTCCGAAGTGCGGTTTCGAGGGGCCGTAGGAGGGCGCATTGATGGGCGAAGTGATAATCGGCTTCAAGATCTACCCTAAGGCGGTGGAGACGGACCTGGAGCAACTGAAGGGCGAGATAGAGAAGGGTCTGCCAAGTGGTGCAAGGATCTCCAAGAGTAAAATCGAACCAATAGCCTTCGGCCTCAACGCCCTGTTATTGGACATAGTCGTCCCGGAGCAGGAGGGCCTAGCGGACAAGGTTGAGGAGGTCATTAGGTCGAACGACAACATCGAGAACGTCGAGATCCTGAGCCAGAGAAGAGTTTTAAGGCTCTAGACGATAATTCAAGTGGTAAGATGGACTGGAATACTAGGCCAATAAGGAATACGATAGTTGAGTTGCTGGAGGAGAAGGGGGCGATGAGCACGGATGAGCTCGAGAAGAAGCTGAAGGAGGAGTACGATGACCTAACCACATCATTGCTGGACAAAGAGCTGATGAAGCTTGAGCTCAATGGCATAGTTACGATGACCTCCCTCGGGAGGGGGAAGAAGAGGATAGAGTTCATTCGACGCGAACCCGAGTTCCAACGTCGATCGGCGCAATAGATGCTTTTGAGATCCGAGGGAACGGGAACAGGGGGTATGGCCCATGGGAGTCCAACTTGGCGACATAGTACCTCGCCAGGAGATCAACCTGGAAACCCTTGGAGGATTTAGCATCGCCATAGATGCCTTCAACACCTTCTACCAGTTCCTATCCATCATCAGGGGACCGGATGGAACTCCTCTGAAGAATCGAAGGGGGATGGTGACAAGCCATCTCTCCGGGCTCCTCTTCAGGTGTTGCAATCTCCTCAAGTTCGGCGTCAAACCGGCCTTCGTGCTGGATGGCGAGCCACCCGATATGAAGAGGGCTGAGATCGAGAGGAGGCACGTCCACAGGGCGGAGGCAAGGCGGAAGTACGCCGAGGCCATCGAGATGGGGGAGGTCGTCGTTGCTAGGAAGTTCGCGCAGGCATCGGCCAGCATTGAAGAGTATATCATAAGGACCAGCATCGAGCTCCTCGACACAATGGGGATACCCGTCGTGCAAGCTCCCTCAGAAGGTGAAGCCCAAGCGGCGTACATGGCCATGACGGGTCGCGTTTGGGCCGCCGCGAGTCAGGACTATGACTCCCTGTTATTCGGAGCACCAAGGCTCGTAAGGAATGTCGCGATCACGGGCAGGCGCAAGCTGCCGAGCAAATCCGCATATATCGAGGTCAAACCGGAGCTCGTGTTGTTGGAGGACGTCCTCGGGCAAAATGGCGTATCGCGCGATGGGCTCATAGCGATCGGCCTCCTGGTGGGAACGGATTACAACGACGGCATAAAGGGACTCGGCCCCAAGACGGCACTAAAGCTCGTGCAGCAGGGGAAGAGCTTGGACGAGATACATCTGGAAAGGGGTTTGGAGATACCGCCCGAACTCGAAACGGCTAGGAAGTTCTTTCAGAACCCCGTCGTTACAGATGAGATCGATCTGCAGTGGAAGGCGATCGATGTGGAGGGAGTCGTGAGATATCTCAAGGAGGAGCACGATTTCAGAGAGGAGAGGGTCAGGAAGGCGGTCGAGGAGGTGGCATCGGCGCAGCAGATCCGAAAGGGCTCCCTCGGCAAGTGGCTTTGACGACCGAAGGTGGATTTCCTCGGCCATCTGGTTTCTTGCCCTTTAGGAGCTTCGTCCAGTCGTATTCCACGATTACGTAAACCATCGTGATGATGAATGCCAAAGTGATCAGTTCGAAGATCATGTCCGTCATGGGATTCTCTCCGAACGTTTTACCTAGACCAGAGACGAAGCTACCGAAATATCCGATGAATATGAGCAAGGTCGTCTTACCCAGAAAGCAGGGGATGAGCGTTCGTATCAACCCATATCTGATGATGCCAAGTGGGACCATGATCACGTCATCTGGTAGCGGTGTGGCTGCGAAGATGTAGATCACAAGGGGGACGAGCTTTCGATGCTCGAGCATGAATTCGTGTAGGGGGCTGATCTTCTTCGAGTGGCCATGGCTCTCGAGGTATCTTCCGCCTCCAGCTCCAAGGGCATAGGATGTGAGTTCGCCTATCGCAGCTCCCAGGCCAGAGATCAGCCCGAGCAGGAGGGGATCGAGGCCGACCTGAGACGTCATTATGAAGATTATGGCCGTATAGGGAAACGGGATGAAGATGGTCGTATTGCCGAATATCGATATCAGAAAGGATGCGAGATATGCCTGTACCCTCGTCGGGCTGCTCTTGCTCCAGTCCCTGAGCCCCTTCATCAGGCCCATAGCATACTTCGCAATCCCCCTATCGATGAGGGCAGCGGCCCCGAGGATCAGTAGGAGGCAATACGAGGCAATGAGTAACACCTTAGAGCGCTTCAATCGATCTTCGCCAACCGGAGGATCTCACCAACCGTAAGTTCCCCTGAGGGGAACGAATGCAACCCCTCCCATCTCAGACGTCCTCAGCTGTCCGGACTCCGTCTTCGTGCCAACTACGAGCTCTTGGAGGAATCGATCGCCCCCGAGGGGGATGACCATCTTGCCTCTCACCGCCAACTGCTCAACGAGCGGCGGAGGGATACTGGGAGCGCCTGCCGTTACGAGTATGCGGTCGTAGGGAGCGGCTTCAGGATAGCCAAGTGAGCCGTCCCTCTCGATAATGCTCACCCTTGAGGCATAGCCCGTCCTCTCCAGATTTATCCTGGCGAATCCTGCGAGCTCGTGCACGATCTCAAGGGAATAGACGTGACCCCACATCTGTTCAGACAGGGAGAGGGGAGCGATTATCTCAGCCACCGTTGCGGCATGATAACCACTTCCGGTTCCCGCCTCGAGCACCTTCAGCCCGGGCCTGAGATCGAGCAGCTCGTTCATGATCGCCACCATGTGCACGGCCGATATCGTCTGCCCGCTTTCCCCTAAGGGAAGAGGAGTGTCCTCATATGCACATCGCCTCATCGATGGCCAGACGAACTCGTGGCGTGGGACTTTCAGGAGGGATCGTTCAACCTCAGGGCTCTTGACAACGCCCTCTTCCTTAAGCCTATTTACGAGTTCGACCCTCGCCTCATGCTCCTTGTTCCTCTTCATAACACATGAATGCCATTCATGCCAATATTATTAAGGATAAGCTAGAAGAGGGCCCGTCATTCAATGGGGTTCAAAGGCAGACGGTCCGTTATGCAGGAGACCGAGGCTTTCTGGGCAATGGGGCACGTGCTCGTTTCAGCTACCCATAGTACAACCCTTGAGATAACGAAGGAGGGCCACCTCACCAAGAGGGGTAGCTGCATAGTGGCCATTTGTTCGGAAAAAGGAGCAAGGGATCTCTCAGCTCAATTCAAGATGATAGCCAAGAACCCCGAAGCCGAGATCACACTCAGGCTGAAGTGCAACGGTATTGAGGACGCCATCAGGGCTCGGGGAAGTCAGGCCCTCACATTCACCCATCCGACGGACATCGTCTTCAGGACGAGCGACTTCACATGTGGAAGAACCGTTGCAATCCGCAGCGACAAGTCAGCATCTCTTCTCAAGAGATCGCTGGTAAATGAGCTAAAGAAGCAGCTGCCTGTTCACATATCGCTTGTGGCGAGACTGGAATAGCATCCGCCATGGGAAAGACGCCGATGGATCGGATGGATTTCCCTTCCTAGATAACGGACGCCATCGCTACGTTGATGTGCCCTACTCATTTGTTCAGTGAGATGTCGATCGCCACATGATAACTCCTGACTCCCACCTCTCTGATCAACCTCGTTTGGGATGTCGACACCCCCTTCCAGCCAAACATCCGCATCCTCTCCTCGATCATCGCGGTCCTGCCCTTAAGGCTCTCGAGTCCATCAACGAAAACGTGCAGATGGACGATGCCTCCTTCGGGCAAGAGTGCGCTCGAAGCTGCCTTCAGGAACAGTTCGGAACCTGCTGGCATGTTCATGATGACCCTATTGCAGATACCCTTGAGCTCGCTTTCGGCAACTTCCGCAGCGTCTCCGAGTATGGCAAATGCCTTGCCCTCTACTCCATTCAACCTGATGTTCTCCTCCAAGTATCGAAATGCGAATGGATTGATGTCGATTGAATATACCTTAACTCCCGGTACCGTTCTGGCTATCAGAATGCTGAAGGGGCCTACGCCAGCGAAGAGGTCCCCGACGGCTTCGCCTCCATTCACCTGAGAGGCAACCCTTGCCCTTTCCGTCGACAGCCTCGGGGTGAAGAACACCTTTGTGGGATCCAACTTGTAGATGCAACCATGTTCCCTGTGAAGGGTCTCCGTGGGCCCCTGTCCAGCGATGATCTCATACTTTCCAACTCTGAACTTACCGGTGATGGCCGATGTCTTGTTGAGGACTAGACGAAGCCTTCTGTGTACATTCATTGCTGCCTCTCCGACCAAGGCCCGATAGTTCCCGAGCTCATGGGGAAGCTCCACGATCGCGATATCCCCTATGATGTCGTAAGACCTGGGAACGGAAGCAAGTAGATCCGAGGGGAGTTTATCGCCCAAATATTCGAGCAAACTGCGTGGACGGGTCTCAAGGGCGGGAAAATCCACCTCGGCCTCCTCAAAGGTGATCCCATCAGAAGTCAGGCCTGCAGCTTCATCTGTAGAGAGCTGCCTTGCGACCGGCACAACTGAGCTGCATCCAAACCTGAGAATGCGCAGGCCTCTGACAATTAAATCACGCTCCCTTAGGAAATTTAGCACCGCCTCGCAATCGGTCCTAGCGACCTTAAGGCCTCGAGACCTCTTTTGGGGCAATTCAGCCAGGGCTCTATACGGATGCAAGAGGGGGGATAAGGATATCCCAAGTTGTTACAATGCCTTTCCGCCTGCAAAAGTTCGCTACGATCATTTTAGAAAGATGTTGCGCTGTAATCGTCTCCTCTGATTGGAAAAGGATAAAGTAGAGCCTTCAGGGATGAAGATTCATGAAGAAAGGGACAAAGCGAATTGCTCTGATACGAGGAGATGGTACTGGCCCTGAGCTAGTCGAGGCGATGACCCTGGTCCTAGAGGCAGCTGGATCCGAGGTTCAACTCGTACCTTGTGAAGCAGGCCTCGAATGGTGGCAGAAGCATGGCGGCCCGAGTTTCATCCCCGATGAGACTTGGAAGGTTTTGGAACAGACGGATGCCTGCTTCAAAGGACCGACGACCACAATACCTGAGCCAGGGACGCCGAGGAGCGTGGCCGTGAGCATAAGACAGAGATTCGACCTCTATGCGAATGTAAGGCCGATAAAGACCATCCCAGGTACCAAAAGGCCATTGGGGGATGTTGATCTCATAATGGTGCGTGAGGGAACCGAGGGGCTCTATTCGGGATTGGAGCACAGGCTAACCGATGATGTTGCGATAACTATTAGGAAGATAACGAAAAGGTCCTCTGAGAGGATAGCGAGGTACGCCTTCCAATTAGCTCACGAGAAGGGATGGAAAAAAGTCATAGCGATCCACAAGGCGAATATCTGCAAGGAGACGTGCGGGCTCTTCCTTACGGCGGTCAAGGGCATTGCACGGGAATTTGAGGGCATATCTCTGGAGGATTACTTCGTTGACAACTTCGCCCAGCAGCTCGTGAAGAATCCGCAAAGATTCGAGCAGAACGTTATTGTTGGGACAAACCTGTTCATGGACATACTCAGTGAGGAAGCCGCAGCGCTCGTTGCCAGCATAGGATGCGTTTACTCGGCCAATATCGGCGATAGGTATGCCATGTTCGAGCCGGCCCATGGAAGCTCACCGAAATACAAGGGCCTTGGAAAGGTGAATCCCACCGCTACGATCCTCGCAGGAGCTTGGATGATTGAGTACCTAGGTGAGAAGGAGAGATCCGATGCTATATTCAAGGCCACTCACTCCGTAATAGGGGAAGGGAAGCATGTTACATACGATCTCGGTGGAATTGCTACGACGATCGAGATGGCCAGGGAGATCGCCCGTAGAACAAAGGAGTCCATGCGCTAGGTCATTGTTTGAGCGAATCGGATTAATCGCCAAAGGAATTATTGTGCTTTGGAATGCCTCCTTCTATTGAGCAGAAATGAGTTCCTCATAATCTGAGTTTAAGGGACAGCCATTCCTGCAGTCATCACAACCAGCGCAGATCCCTTCATGGCTTATCATCCTTTTGCCCAGTCACTCTTGGATTCATCGTTCCCCAAAACTATACGT
>Ga0315282_10000688_pt1 | contig 66438 bp, 57 predicted proteins | sample YL17G07_20_MG_FD_203693 | JGI IMG/M metagenome (GOLD analysis project Ga0315282, IMG submission 203693) | Sediment microbial communities from Yellowstone Lake, YNP, Wyoming, USA - YL17G07_20 | ecosystem: Environmental > Aquatic > Freshwater > Lake > Sediment | place: USA: Wyoming | collected...
ATTTCATCATCATGCCCTGTGTGTCGGCTCATTTTTACCAAGAAGAAATGCGACAACAAATAACCCTTCCCTTTGTCTCTATTTTTGACGTTGTGGCTGAGACCCTTTCCCATGATCACCCGGAAATCAAAGTGGTGGGGTTGCTGGGTACCACGGGTACGGTTCGCAGCGGTCTTTTTCAAAAAAGACTGAAAGAGGATGGAATTGAGACCCTTGTTTGCGAGGACAAGATTCAGGAACGGGTGATGGCCGCCATTTACGATATCAAGAGCAGTCAGGCGGATCGGCCGCGAGAGGCCATTACGGATGATCTTATCGCTGCTGCCCAAAGCCTGATTTTCCGGGGAGCCCTGGGGATTGTGGCCGGCTGCACAGAAATTCCTCTTGCTTTGAGTCAACGTGACCTGTCTGTTCCCTATTTTGACGTCCTTCTTCTTCTTGCCCGTACGGCCATCCGCCTGGCCGGAAAAGAGCCTCTTTCTCTGCGATAAAGACCGTGTATTTTCATGAGTTCAATAAAGAGCAACCGAATCGCGCGCAGCCAGCTGGAAGGACAAAAGCAGGGTTACGGCTGTGTTCAATCTTGAGTGCACAGGATGTCTATGACTGTCGAAGAACTGGAGTGAGCCTTAAGTTAACTGTATAAATTACAATGTGGTGATGGGCGAAGTGCCTGTCTTATGATTTAGAAGAATGCAAGGAGGAAAAATGGGCCTCAGTCGTTTTCCACGTCGACGTTATACCGAAGGACAAACACCTATTGAAAAACTTTCCTGCTTTCCCAAACAACTGGACGGTCCCACGATTTACATGAAAAGGGATGATCTTTTGGGACTTGCGGCAGGGGGCAACAAGACCCGCAAGCTGGAGTTTGTGGTTGCAGATGCCATCACAAAAGGCGCTGATACGCTCGTCACCTGTGGAGCAGTCCAGTGTCCAACCACTGCCGCCTGAAACTCTTGCTGCAGCCGTCAAGGACGGGCTCAAGTGCAGGCTGATTCTGGAAGAAGGGGCGCATTTTAAGCTATTCAAAAAAAGACTTGACAAAATGTTTTATACGATATACAAAATGTAATATTATGAAAAAATCGAACCGTAAATTGCCTGAAGTTCCCAATCTGCGAGAAAGGGTTTACCAGGCCCTCAAAGAGATGATTATTTTCAAAGAGATCCCTCCTGGCGAGAAACTTGATGAGGACAGCTTAGCCAACCAGTTAGGAGTCAGTCGAACCCCAATTCGAGAGAGTCTATACCGACTTGAGAATGAAGGTATCGTCAAGATCATACCCCGGCGGGGAGCTTTTATTGTTAAGCATTCAAAGGAAAGCATTAATGAAATTCTGTCAGTGAGGGAGGTTTTGGAAGGATTGTCTGCGAGGGAAGCCGCAAGTCATATCACTGATGCAGCCCTTGAGGTACTTGAATCGCTTTCTGAAAAGTTTTCTGAATCGAACGTTAGGCTTCTATCGAAAGAATACCTCCAGGTTGATGTGAAATTCCACAAGACTATCATTGAAGCAAGCAAAAATGAATGGTTGATCAGCCTAATGAATATCCTTAATGATCACATTCAAATGCTTCGACTTCGGACGGTTACTTTCCAAGGTAGACCTGAACAATCCCTGTCGGAACACAGGAGAATACTCGAAGCCTTGAAAGCTAGGGACCCATTATTGGCAGAATCGTTGATGAGGGAACACATCAATAATGTCAGAGAATCGTACCTGAAGAATATTGAAAAAGGTTGAACAAGGAGAGTCTCTATCACGATTCAAGAGTTTATTCTCCGTATCGCCAATTGCAAGGAGGAAAGCATATGATAACGCACCTTAAGAAAGCTCCAAGAACGCCTGAGACTGAGGAAGCTGAAACTCGAAAAGTTGTTGAGGAAATTCTAGAGGACGTCAGACGAAATGGTGAGGCTGCCTATCTTCGCCATTATGGGAAAAAGTTTAAGAATTGGTCAGAAAAATTAATTCTTACGAATAAGGAAATTGAAGAAAGAACAGCAGAGGTCCCCAAACAAATCAAAGAGGACTTGCAGTTCGCTTACGATCAGGTCTACGGTTTTGCCGTCAAGCAACGCGAGAGCATGAAGGAATTTGAAACTCAAATCTACCCAGGCGTGACGTTGGGACAGCGTCTTATCCCCTGCAACTGTGCAGGATGCTATATCCCCGGCGGTCGCTTCGCCCATGTAGCTTCGGCAATCATGAGTATTGGCACGGCAAGGGCGGCAGGGGTACCGTTTGTTGTGGCTGTCTCTCCATCACATGATGGAAATACTATTAATCCAGCTATTCTTTATGCTGCATCCCTTGGCAAACCCGATATGTTTATGATGATGGGCGGGGCTCACGGTATTGCAGCGATGGCCTACGGTCACTTCACAGGCAGACCGGCGGACGTCATTGTGGGGCCCGGCAACAGATTTGTCGCCGAGGCAAAAAGAATACTGTTTGGGCAAATAGGCATCGATGTCTTTGCGGGACCAACCGAATCTCTAATCATCGCTGATAATACCGCTGATCCTTTTCTTGTAGCCATCGATCTTATGAGTCAGGCGGAACATGGATATGATTCTCCGGTGTGGTTGGTTACGAACTCAAAAGAACTAGCAGAGACAGTCATGAAGGAAATGCCAAACGTTATCAGAGACTTGCCAGACCCTGAAGTGGCTGAAGTAGCATGGCGTGATTATGGAGAAATAGTACTTTGCTCAGACCGTGAGGAAATGGCAAAAGTGAGTGACGACTATGCTGCTGAACACGTACAAGTGATGGCCGAAGACTTAGACTGGTGGCTCCAGAGATTAAGAAATTACGGGTCACTTTTTCTTGGAGAAGGGTGTACAGTTCCGTATGGCGATAAAACTACAGGAACGAACCACATTCTTCCTACCAAAAAGGCAGCTCGTTATTCCGGAGGCCTGAGTGTCCATAAGTTTATTAAAGTCGTCACCTACCAGAAACTCACCCCTGAAGCAAACAAGAAAATTGCTGCTGTAACCTCACGTATTTCACGTGTCGAAGGTATGGAGGGGCATGCCCGAGCAGCTGATGTTCGTCTGAGGAAATATTTTCCTCGCGAAAAGTTTGACTTCAAAGTCTATAGCCCCTCGAAGAACTAAGGAAAGAACGGTTATTAATGCGACAGTATCCCCGTGTTGCATAAAGGAGATTCATGAAATCACAGAATTCCAGCCCCTTGATGTTTCAGAAAGAGTTTACGAAGCAAGAACCCATTCCTGAAGAGGCTATCCAAAGAGCTGTCGAATTGCTGCAAAGTGGTCGGTTGCATCGCTACAATACGGCCTCAGACGAAGACTCCGATGTTTCCCTGTTGGAAAAAGAGTTTGCAGAGTACGTCGGGTCCCGATACTGCGTTGCCTTTTGCTCCTGTGGCAGCTCAATCTACATTGCCCTGAAATGTGCGGGCGTAAGAACTGGTGACAAGATTTTATCAAATGCTTTCACCCTTGCACCCGTTCCTGGCGCTATTGAAAACGCCGGAGCAACACCAATTTTCATTGAATGCTCAGAGAATTACACCATCGATCTGGATGACCTTGAACGCAAGGCTTGCGATAGTGGCTCAAGATTCCTTCTTCTCTCCCACATGAGAGGCCACATCGCCGATATGGACCGACTTTGCGAGCTATGTTCAAAGTATGGAGTAAAACTTATTGAAGACTGTGCTCACACCATGGGGGCCACTTGGGGCAATCGCCAAACGGGAACATTTGGTCTGATCGGATGCTTTAGTGCGCAGACATACAAGCATATCAATTCGGGTGAAGGAGGACTTCTTGTAACGACGAATAACGAGATCGCAGCCCAAGCCATCCTATACTCAGGTTCGTATATGCTTTATGATAGGCATATTTCAAGGCCATCAATTGAACTATTTGAGCGTTATAAAAAAATCATCCCCAACTTCAGCTTGCGCATGTCAAATTTGCAGGCTGCCCTTCTTCGCCCTCAGATGAAGACTCTTGGAACCAGAATCAACAGTTGGAATGAGAGATATCGACTGCTTGAGAGAGAACTTAATCAAATAGATCATGTACGGGTACCTCCCAGAGATTCGAAAGAACATTTCGTCGGGAGTTCTATACAATTTACGTTAAAAGGTCTAACGCGAGAACAAGTAGAGGTTTTTGTTGATAAATGTAGCAATCGAGGTGTTTCGGTCATGTGGTTTGGTTGGAAGGAACCCAGGGGCTATACCAGTACTTTCGAGAGTTGGCAGTATCTCTCTGCTCTGCCTCATCTCCCAAATACGAAAACAATATTGGATTTCATGTGCGATATGCGTATTCCGTTAACATTTTCTTTAGATGACTGCAGAACGATAGCTTTCATCATAAAGGAAGTGGTTCATGAAACGATGATTTAAGTAGAAGCAGACCCGCTAATTATGATAGTAGACCTTGATGTTGCGTATGATCTGTAAAACTGAGAGTTTAAAACTTGGGCTGCCTTTTTAGAGCATCATGAAGATATATCAAATCACTTTTGACACCGTCATTTGCACTCATGGTCGCAGCCAAGATTAACAAGACCGCACACCCGAGGTGTAACTTATCTTTCTGAGATTGTTGTCTTGACAAATAGGTCCACCGGCGAGATATTGAGCATGAATAGAACTGAGCAATCTGTAGAACAGGGGATTGTCGTCAGAAACCTGACGAAGCGGTTCGACGATTTGCTAGTGCTTGACCGCATAAGTTTTACTGTCCGGGCAGGGGAATTGCTGTGTATTGTTGGCCCGACCGGTTGCGGCAAGACGACATTTATGAACGTGCTTGCCAAGCTGACCCCTGCCACTGCCGGAAGTATTCGAATCCGCGATGAGGAAGCTGACCCACGCAAACACAATATTGCTTATGTCTTTCAGGAATCTACGAGTCTGCCTTGGCGGACTGTGCGTGACAACATCACTTTGGGCATGGAACTCAAGAAGGTTTCACATCAAGAGATTGAAAGACGATTGAACCAGATTTTGGATTTACTTGGCCTTGCCGACTGTGCTGATCTTTATCCCAACCAGATTTCGGCCAGTATGGAGCAACGTTTGTCCGTGGCTAGAGCCTTTGCTACGCAACCTGATCTGCTTCTTATGGATGAGCCTTATGGACAACTTGATGTAAAACTTAGGTTCTATCTTGAAGACGAATTGGTGCGTATTTGGGAAAAGTTTAAAAATACAGTAATTTTTGTGACACACAACATTGAAGAGGCGGTTTATCTTGGTGATCGAATTCTAATTTTAAGCAACAAGCCAACAAGTATCAAAGGCGATATTGAGGTCAACTTGCCACGTCCAAGGGATTACCTAGACCCTGAGTTCATGTCTATCCGCGAGGTGGTGACTGATATGATTCGCTGGTGGTAACAGAGGGAGCAAGAAATGGATTGGCTTTCGATTTGATTTTGGTGTGGGAGATTGTTTTTGTTTATAGCAACTGAAGGAGATGTTATTAGGGCGGCCTCTTTTTTTTGGGACAGGGAACTTTGGATTGTGTCCTCATCCAAACAACCCGCAGGATCAATCACCTTGTGTCCGGGAGGTCCGGACGCGCTAAAGCCCTAAAGGAAAGGAGATGTTATTAGGGCGGCCTCGGTTTTTTGGGACACGGATTCACACCGAGAAGCGCTACCAAGGAAGAAAGGAGGGCAAAGGAGGATAAGAGCATGATATGAGAGAAGCGAAGAGTAAATTGGAGGCAGAGACAGGGAAATTTGGATTGCGTCCTCATCCAAACAACCCGCAGGATCAATCACCTTGTGTCCGGGAGGCCCGGACCCGTTAAAACCCTGAAGGAAAGGAGATGTTATGCATACACTAAAACTTTATGTGTCCCTAGTTTCTCTTGCGGTGTTGCTCCTGCTCACCGTAAATGTGTCAACGGGCGTAGCTGCCGACTTGTTTGAGCTCAAAACAAGTGGTCAGGCAGAAATTTGTACCTTTCTGGTGTGGGATATAATTCAGAAGGGCTGGGACAAAGAGGCTGGCCTCAAAATTACCCAGAGTTATTTTGAATCTGGTGCGGCTCAGGTCGAGGCTTTACCGTCTAAACAGTGGGTGATTGCAACCTCCATAGGCGCTGTGCCAAGCATTGTTGCCGCGATGCGTTATGGCTCATATGTTGTGGCCGTAGGTGATGAGGATTCATTCGCCAATGCTTGCTTGGTTCGACCCAACAGCCCGATTTTAAAAGCTACGGGCGCCAATCCCAATTACCCCAAAACCTATGGTTCTGCTGCGACCGTGAAGGGCAAGACTGTGCTGGTAACGACGGTTTCCTCTGGCCACTATGCTTTGGCAACCTGGCTCAAACGTTTGGGACTCAAAGAAAACGATGTGGTCGTGAAAAATATGGATCAGGGTCAGATCATGGCCGCCTTTGAATCTGGGGTTGGAGACATTGCCGTCGTCTGGGAACCTCACATGTTCGTCGGCATGAGCAAGGGCTGGAAAATGGTCAACGAGGACTCACAAAAAGGCGCGAACCAAATTAATACTGTCCTTGTGGAGAAAGCATTCGCTGACGAGCATCCCGACATTCTGGCAAAGTTCTTGAAACTCTATATGCGCCGTATTGCTCTTTACAAGCCCGATAGCAGTGAGAATATCGATGGTTACGTGAAGTTTCTTAAGGACTGGGCTGGCGTAGAATTGAGTAAATCCGATGCAGCCCTTTGTTTCAAGTGGCGTCCTATGTATGCAATGAATCAGCAGCTAAAGGTTTTTGACACCAGCAAGGGGCAGTCTGAAGTTCAAAAATGGTTTGTTGGAATGGGCGACTTTTTTGTCGAACAGCACAAGTTCACTCGTGAAGAAATGGATAAAGTTCTTCAGAGCAAGTTTCTCACCGATAAGTTCCTCAAAATGGTCGCTGCAATGAAGTAGTGTTATGGTCCTCTTCCAAGTCTGCAGCCACCAGCGCGATGGTTGCGGACTTGGAAGATTGGCAGCAGAAAATGGGGCAAAAATTCGCTTGTGGGGAAGCATAGAATGAACCAGAAATTATTGAGCCGTAAACATGGCCTGCAGTTAGTATCCATTCTGAGCGTCATCGCCTTCTTTGCTGTTTGGCAGATGGTCGTTGATTTCGGAATAGTACCCAATCAACTTCTTGCCACGCCTTTGCAGGTGTGGAAACTACTGGTCGTAAAGTTGTACAATCCAGATCCCGATGGGGCTCTATTGATCACACATATGTGGGTGAGCTTGCAAGAAGCCTCCTATGGATATCTGTTGAGTTTAGCTATTGGCATCCCGTTGGGTTTGCTCATGGGGTGGTACTATGTCATTGAAGAGATGGCAAGGCCGCTATTCGAGGCGATTCGTCCCATTCCAGGAGTGGCCTGGATTCCACTGACCATCTTTTGGTTTGGCATTGGTTTGCCTGGCAAGGTTTTTATTATTTGGCTGTCCGGCCTTGTCCCATGCGTCATAAATTCTTTCGTCGGTGTCCGTTTGACGAACCCGACACTCATCCAAATGGCTAAAACGTACGGGGGGAGCAATTGGGACATATTCACTAAGATATGTATTCCCTCCGCCCTGCCGATGGTTTTCGGTGCCCTTCAGATGGCTCTGGCCTCCTGTTGGACAGCCCTCGTGGCAGCGGAACTCGTTGCCGCTAACGATGGCCTTGGTTTCCTTATTACTATCGGACGTCGCTTTGCACGTCCTGACATGATTGAGTTGGGCATGGTTATGGTGGGGCTTACCGGATTTATTGTCAGCTTTATCATTGATAGGATCGAAAAAAGATTGCTTGCTGGTATTCGGAGTTAACACAAACCATGGATACAAATTCTTCTCCCACGATAGATATCGCTGGTGTTCCTGAAAACACCCCGAGTTTTCTTGACTCATGCAAAAGTTTTCTCATGCGGTGGCATTTTCTAAGTTTGCTGTCCATCGCTTTGACCCTGGTCTTCTGGCATTTTATTTCTGTCCATAAGATACTTGGAGGAACTTTTTTGCCTACACCGTGGGCCATTGTCCAAGAAATTTGGAGGCTCATGGGTGAATTGCTGATCGGCAAGAATCTTTTTGACCACACATGGGCAAGCCTGCGGAGGGTGTTCATCGGTTGGACACTTGCCTGCTTTGTTGCCATACCTCTGGGTGTGTTCATGGCTCTTAACGATGTTATTCGGGCCATTGTCAAGCCCGTTTTTGATCTCTTTAAGCCTATGCCACCCATCTCATGGATATCCCTGGCCATCCTATGGTTTGGGTTGGGTGAAGAATCTAAAGTTTTCATCATCATTATCGGTAGCTTTGTGCCATCTTTGATTAATTCTTTTAATAGCCTACGTTTGGTTGATCCGGCCCTCTACGATGCCGCTCGAACGCTGGGCGCCAACCGGCGGCAAGAGATCATGGAAGTCGCCTTTTTTGGAATATTGCCAGCTACTTTTGCAGGTCTCCAAATTTCATTGAGCTTGGCTTGGTCCTGTGTGCTGGCCGCAGAGCTTGTTGGGGGTAGGTCTGGCGTTGGTTTCCTTATTATTCTTGGTATGAACCAATATAAGCCGGCGATAATTATTTCCGGAATGGTCGTTATTGCCCTCACGGCATGGTTCCTTACCCTTGCATTGGAGCGTATTGAAAAGATGGTCTGCCCTTGGAGGCGGGACATAAAGGTATGAGTACTTACACTATCAAATGTTCTTGTCACTCTGTGAGCAAGACCTTTGTTCAGAAAGAAACGCATTTTGTCCATGTCCTCAAAGACATTGACCTGGAGGTCAGAGAAAACGAATTTCTGGTCTTGCTTGGGCCAGGCCAGTCCGGGAAATCGACCCTACTTCGTATTATTGCCGGACTGGAGCGCCCCAGCACGGGTGAGGTCAAACTCAATGGAAAACCTGTCGACGGTCCTGGGCCAGACCGGAGCATGGTGTTCCAAACTTATACCCTCTTTCCCTGGCGTACTGTTCAGGGCAACGTAGAGATGGGTCCCAAATTTAGGGGTATATCCAAGGAAGACCGTCGACGGATTGGTCAGAAATATATCGATCTCGTTGGGCTAAATGGCTTTGAATCGGCCTTTCCTCATCAATTGAGCGGAGGCATGAAACAAAGGGTTGGCCTTGCTAGAGCTTACGCCAATTCCCCAGAAGTCCTTTTGCTCGACGAACCTTTTGGTCAACTGGACGCCCAGACACGTTATCTCATGGAGCAGGAAGTTCTCCGCATTTGGGAGACGGATAAAAGGACAGTTATTTTTGTAACGAATAACGTTGATGAGGCCCTATACCTTGGCGACAGGGTTGTCATCTTGGAAGGTAAGCTCCCAGGACAAATCCGGACGATTAATGAAATCCCTCTCCCAAGACCACGTGAACGCAACTCCAAACCTTTTTTGGAGCTGCGCAAAAACATTATCGAATTAACAAAGCTCACTCTGTAGGAGAAAAAAATGTGACCGTCAACGGGGCAACGGATTATCTTTTCGGGGGGAGGAAGTGGTACTCGCTACACCTCAAGATAAAAGCCCTGCCGCAGAGGCAAGGCACGGCTTGGTATCCAATTTCTTGGAAAAGCAGTGCTGTCTTGCTCCTGCTGGGGCAAGTCCAAAGATAGGGCTTGTGGGCCATGTGGGTGTTGGTCATACACATAGTCATTCCGGGATCGTGCAGGATGATTCTGTTGGATTTACCTGTATGATTGCCCTACTCCGTGCACTATTTCCCGTTGATCTGCGCATTGCCTCGGTACAAGCTGACCCGATCGCTGGACGCATTGTTTTAACCACTAACGCAGGCGGCGTGGGAGAAGCGTTTCCTCGGCGAGGGATAACGCCGCAGGAGAAAGAGTTGTTGCAAAGGGCTGTGGGGTATGATGCCAGTTTCTGCCAGTCGTTGGCCTGCCACACATTGGGCCGTATCTATGGGCAAGGGGTCATGGAATGTCCAGTCTGCCTTGAGGCCGCCGCAGCTTTTGCCGTGGTGGATAGTTTTCGCCGATGCTGGCCAGACTCTGTCCATATAAAAGAAGTCATCCATGGCGAGAATCTGGACGTCGTATTGGGAACCACATTTGAACTTATGGGACAGGTTGTGAGTCTAATCGCCGTAGTGAACTTCACTTCTGGTGGAATAGGCCCCAATGAGGATGCTGAAGGAAATGTTCTGTTAGGCGAGAAAAAGCGAATTATGGCACGTCTTGGCCTTGACAATATCCCCAGCATAATCGTAGAGAGCAAAGCTTTTGTGCCTGCATATTGCCAAAATCTTGACCAACGCTTTTTGTTCACACGTATCAATTGCAACGTAGACAACATTGTAGTTGCACAGGCTGTAGTGGATGGGGCTTGTAAAGCAGGGTTGCCGATGAAGTACGATTTCGACACCTATCCGAGAAACCGCGCCTTGGAACAAGATACCTCGCATTTTGCAGCAGAAGTGAAAGCTCTTGGTCAGGCTTTGTCTCACGCAGAGTCTTCGGCAGAGAAGGTCCGACTTCTGGCAAAATTGGCAAAACTGGTCAGCGAAGATGCTGGTGCAGTAACATTTATGTCCAACGCAATACATGCGGTAGTAGGTAGTGGGGGGAGCACACCAGGGACAGGGGCAGTCCTATCCATGCTTGTTCCGAAAGCAGAGGCTGAGTACTGGAAAATTCCTGTCCTATTCCAAGAAGACCTTGATATGTACCTCTTGGCAATCGTATCCGGCATTGAGATACTGAAGACACGCCTTCCCGAAGCTTTGCAGGAATTGCATGATAAGCACCATGTTGTTGGTACAATATAAAACTTATCCTGCTATAGCAGCGCGAAAATCGCTGTTAATTAAATATGGCGTATTGGATTGCCTTGGGGTTCGGTGAGTCTTCCAGCCCTCTGTAATAAATGATGTCTAATCGTCACCAGTTCCTCAAATTTCCATAAAGCGGTCTGCTTCTCTGTCGTGCCTCGGCTTCGAGGCTTGGTCATCATCTGGAGTTCCCGCGTCAGATTATGCGCCAGAACAGCAGCCATCAGATAGAGCTGATTCCCGCAAAGACGCCTGACGGCGACGTAGTCCATCTGACTTTGGGACTTTAACTCCCCGAGATCCCTTCCTGGGAACCACGCCTATGATGAAACATGAGTCACCCACCCCAAAAGATAGAAAGAGGGAGGCAAGAAACTTCATCACCTCCCTCAATTCTGGTGACAGTGTCTTTTCGGCTAACTCATTGAAAGAATTGGTGGCGATGTAGAATTTCTGAAACGGACTTGTGAGAAGCTCGAAGACATAAAATCTTGAAACAAACGCTTTTCTTGCCAGGCTAAGATTATGGATTCTTGACTGTAATGTTCATTTACTCATTACGGGACGGGGGGGACACAACAGGGTATATCGAATTAGTGATGAACCCTTGAGCCGAAATCGTTCCCCTTTCAGGGGTTCCCGCAGGTTGTCACTTCTTTTTCGACCGGTTCCTCAGAATTACGTCGTCCACAATATCGCCGCAGCATATACATCTCCAGCCATCAAAGTCATTGCCCTCGCCATAAAACCTTTCGTAATTCATTAGACAGCCGCACGTTGTGCACTTCATGGGTGGTCACCTCCTTTAAGGAGATTCCTTCCTGCAAAAAGCTTTCTCAGCCAAAATAATAAGCACTTTTTCTGCAAAAGCAACTTGTTCGACATGGGACAAGGTAAGTTTCTGGAGAGGGTTCTGGCCCATTCTCATCCATGTCATAACTCTATCTTAGGAGAACTAGGCTGCTCCCTGTTCCGAAAAATCTACTAACCAAGAGTGGGGAGTAAGGGAGAGCTTTTGCCGTCTCCGGTCAGGTTACACTTGGACAGAATATGGGCAGACTTTTGACAAAAAGATAGTCCTTTCAGTCAGTTAGTTGTGCCTATGCTTTAAGCAAAATGGTGATAATGGCTCCCTCCAAGGGCGTGAGGGTCTGATTCCACAGGTTTTCCACACTTTTATGTTGATTGTGACATCTGCATTGAAGTTAGGGCATCCCCGTGAGGCAAAATAAGGCGGTGATGGTTGCGTGGGAAGATGAAGGCCAGGGGGGCAGCGAAGAGGTATGTAATTTGTGAGAGCAGGGGAAAAGATGGGAAGGCTTTGGCATGGGCTTCACCGGCAGAATGGGATCAGTTTCTCCATGATTGTGTAGCATGGGAACAGCGGTATTGATCTCTCTTGTCAGCCACCTAAAAATAGAAAAAGGGAGGCAAGGAACTTCCCTATCTCCCGCAATTCCAGTGACAGTCTGGTGACAGTGTTTTTTCGGCTAACCTGCCGAAATAATTGGTGGCGGTGCAGGGATTTGAACCCCGGACACTGCGGATATGAGGCAGAAAAGGGGGATTCCAAAAGTTCAGACTTAACTAAAGAAACAGAAGATAATCAGGAAGTTGGAAAGCGCAAATGAACGTCGGAAGGCGTCTGTTTGCGCTTTTTTATTTCAACTTTAGCACGAGATTAGCACTGGAATAAAGAGAACAAAGCCCCTGGGGATCTTGGAGGGTCACACAGGGGCTTCTGTCGGGTGTAACGCCCAGAGACGTCCACTTATGGTTCAAATAGACGAAAATCTAGAATCTGTCAAGTTCAAAGGAATATCGGCTTCCCAAATGGCTCGTTCTGAGATATTGCCAGATGGTATTGATTCGGTAAAGCCAGAGGATGTGCCAGGGATTGAAAATAAAATCTGTGATGCTTGGGTGTGGTATATGGATAATCTTAAATCTAAAAGGTTCGCCTTGGTTAATCATAAAGAAAAGGCTGTCAAGGTGAAATTGGCTATCTGGTCGAGTAGGTATCATGTGAATGGTCAAGTGAAGCAGAAGATACATATTAAAAAAGCATTGGGGCATTATTTTTATAAATTCGGCGTCATGGTCACATTGACGTTTAACCATAAGGAAATGACAAGAATAGAAGCCTGGGCCGATCTGGGGTATAGAGTGAGGGACTTTGTGGATAAGATAAATAAGTGGCGAGAGTCCAAGGGGCTTTCTAAGATAAAAGGTTTTCTTCACGTGAATGAGGATCAACCGGACAGTGGCTATCCTGCACCACACATAGTTTTTCCAGGGCTTAAATATCTGGTTCCCCATGATGTGCTGGCCAAATTGTGGGGGCATGGTTTCATAAAGGTGAACGTCGGAGGGTCTATTCACCCTGCCAAATATGCTTGTAAATATATTACAAAGATGCGGGGCAAGGATCTTATGATGGCCATGATGTGGTTTTTTAACATTAGGACTTACACTTTTTCGAGAGTGTTTAAGTATCGGGGGGAGGATAGGGCATGTAGTGAATGGGAGTTTTTGCGTAGGGAAAAGAGCAGGAGCGGGGGGCTAGAAAGTTTAGAGGATAGCATTAAAAGGCTTATGGAAGAAAGTTATTACATATTCAATATTAGTTTGTTAAAATTAAGAGTTGGGTATGGGGGGGATGATACTGGTTGAGCTGTCCTATTTATTGTGATAGATACTGCAGGTCGTCGGTCTGGCTACTTCACCTACAAAGAGTGAGGATCAGTCTACATTAAGGGTTGATGGTTTCCATTAGAAAGAGAGTATAACACTGCGGTTAAGCTGCGGGCGCTCGGCGAGAAACAGGCGAGCCGTCGGCTTCAACCGCTTGTTAGGCGTCTAAAGTACTTATTCCTATGTGCTCTCTAAATGAATTCTCTATCACCGGAAATAATTCGTTTGCAGCTTTAACCGCATCTTTCCATATTTTAATAACCTCTTCGGCTATGACCGGCTGAAAATCGCGAGGATCTCTGTATGTAACATCCTTAAAGTGCGATGCAATCAATGATATCAAATAAATGAATCGTTCTATCTCATTTGCAATTTCCACCCTAAAATATATGCGATTCCTCCTAAAATCAGTCAATGTTGTTGACGTTAACTTTACAAGCTCTTCTGCCTGAACATCCTCTGTCTTTTTTGTTAGAGTAGTCTTCAAATACCTATCCCACTTTATCGGGTCTCCATCTCTTGGAATTCGGTAATCTTCGAACAACTCTGGATGTTGCTCGACCATATTGTAGTGATATGCCAAGAATGCCATTTGATCGTATAGATATATTAATTTACCGTATGCTGCCTTGACTACCTCCGCTTGCTCATCATAAATCTTGCTGAATTGATGTATCTGCTTCTTATTGGCAAGATCCAGTTCCATCTTATACGCTTCGATACGTTTATTGAGAAGGCTGTCGAAACACCGCTTAAACACCCAAATGAAGAGCGCCAATATAGAGCCATTTGTAATTACAGCAATTATAATCGTCTTAAATATCTCATTCATATCCCTTTAACTCCTTAGTACGCCTAACGCCTGAAATCAGCGGTGGCTGTAAGTCATTGGCTGAGTGATTTGTTAGGTGGTGGTGTCTTTCTTAGATGACCGCTTAACACCGGAAATACCAGACGATAGACGCTCTATGCCGTCATATATGCCAACGAGTAACAGGAGCAAGAAAATGCTCGAATAGGAAGATGTCTTTCCCTGCATGCTTGAAGCTATACCAAGCATAAAAAGCAGCGACGAAGCGCCCTCAGTTAGACCTAAGAAGATATTATTTAATGGATTACCTCTAAGAAATCTGTTGCAGTTATCGCAGAAATATTCCGAACTTTTACCTAAATAGGGATGGAACCTTTCCCTTCGAATTATTGTTATGCCTCCACATTTGCTACATGTTCCGCTGTCATACTTTTTCTTCGTTATTGGATCTATTGACTCAAAAACATGCTCTACTTCTGCATAATCGAACCTTGGCTCAAAATATCGAAACAAGAAGCTAAAGAGAGATAATGATGCGTAGACAATAACGCCTCCTATTAAAGTGTTTATCATTGCCTGCCCAATAAACTCATAATATAAGGAAATGGCAATTAGGAGTCTATAGAAAAACAGGACAATGAAAGAGAGCACAATAATTAGAGTTAATTTTCGGAGCTTATAAATATAATCTGCAATCCAGATACCCAAGGAAAAATAGAAAATATATACTATTATTCGGAATTCGGATCCGGCGAGCTTTCTTGATAAATCATAGAAGGTAAAACTAAGAATACCATCTAGCAACATAACGGCAGCGGGCAGTAGGATTATGAAAAGCAATAACTTGACGAACGAAATGTCTTTCCAAGAAGCCGGGGCGCTAATAGATTTCTCAAGAGGACTATGTTCGATATGTGGGGCAGTATCAGGCGAGCTAGGTGCCCCAACGTTGACCATCTCTTTTAACCATTCCCCGCAATGCTTACATTTTATGGCATCATCTTGAATTTCCTCAGCACAAAAAGGACATTTTTTCATAATTATGATTCCCCTTACATTATCGTCTAATAGCGAGGCTCACAGACCACTGGGTTAAGTGCCCCTCATATAGCCACTGGATAGGCAAGTGTTTTTGGTATTTCCTGTGAGCTATGATTTTGGGCCTATATTAGACTACTGATTTTGAATGGAAACGTCAACAACAATTATTCATTAGCACTTGAAAGGTTGTATGGAGGAAAGAAGTCTAAGAATCACTCTTTCAGGAAGAAGTCATCGGTTCAGAGGAAAAATCGTCGCCTCAACCAGATCTTGAAGAGTACACCTACAAGTCAACAGTGAAAGATAATACGAACTATCAGCAATTACCATTTGAAAGATGCAATACATGACCTGCAACCAATCGCACGCAGTGTTTTATTAGTTGAGGGTGTCGATGCTTCTGTTTGTTTATTTCTTCTTCAACCCTAGAATCTTCCGAAGGCTCCCAAGCAGCCACCCTTCCAAAAGCGAACAAAAACGATTCACTGGGTCAATGATTCTGAAACCGGAAACTAGGTTTGCAACGTTCAACCCAATTAGTAAAAATCCCAGGATAGCGGACACAACGCGCCAAGAAGTGCTAACGGCCTGTGTTTCGAAGAAGGGGTGATACGCAAAGATGAGAAGAAGAACCGCGATTACAACGAAAACCGTCCGGGCTATAATGTGCACGAAACGTGCAAACTTTCGCAGAGTGTTCTCTACTTTAGCAACCTGGCTCTCACTGTCCATCAGTCTTTGCAAAGCTCTTTGGTGATCGGCTCCAACCTCTTCAAGCTGTTTTTTTAAAGGGAGCGTAACTTCCTGCTCATGGCGATTGAGGATCTCGAGCACAACTTGTTCGCTGAGTTCCTCTTCGTCGCCTAAAGTCAGGTTCATCAGTTCGTCGCGCACGCGAAGCTCGTATCTGAGATATTGGTGTTGCTCAGGGGTGATTTTTCCAGCTTCGCGGAGTCTCTTTAGCTCCTTCACGAACCTGTTCCATAGATCCTCGGAAGGCTTAAGCACGCTGTAGCACTGCGAGAGAAGTAAATGCATGGGAACATTAGGATGTTTCAAGGGAGACTTGATCCAGACTATGTTGGCGAGGCTGAAGTCAGTTATGACAGGAGACACGTGCTTGAATTCGCGGTATTTCCGGCCGTAGGAATACGCAGCTCTTGCAAGCGCTGCGTTATTAGTAAGAACCAAAGCAATGGATTCCTCGACGCGCTCGGGCGAGGAACCGGCCCTAAGGACGTATGCACTGCGAACAGAGTTGATGTCCGCCTTTTTCGCCATCTCGCCTCGATAATGGAGACCAGCAGCATCCATCTCCTGCTCCAACGCAACTTCATCAATTTGGTATTTCTCAATGTATCTTGGAGTTTCTTCGATTTGGATTCCCTCATCAAGCAAGAGGTCCCGAATTCTGGAACGGATGAGAACGACATCACTTGGGGACATTCCGGTCTCTCGGAGAGCTACGATCACATTGCCGTAACCTCCGCTTGGCATTTCGAGATAACGCTCGGCATTCCTAAGGACTTGATCAGTTTCGTCCAATGTGTGGGAAAACACTCTCAGCCTCGCGCCAGCATCCATAAAGAGCCGAAAGATTTCTCGCGAGTATCCTTGAACCTCTTTGCCAAGCACACCGAGAATCTGCAGAAGGAGGGGTGTGTCAATATAGATTGATGTGCGCCGAATTCTCGCTCCAAGTCCTGAGAGATCTGAGGCAAGCAGAGCGTTAGCAAGCATTCTACCAGTGAGCACCGTCAAAAAATATCGCAAAAGATCTGGATCTCTTGAGGATATATGGTTCGCAAACCTCGAGACAATAAAGCGCCAGTGCTTTGCTTTACTCCCGCGAACCGGAACCACATTCCCTGAAGTGAACGATGCCACACACTCGATGCAGTATTCGTCGATGTAGTTCAGAAGTCCTGACTCGGACTCAGCCTCAGTCAAATCATGTCCTAGTTCGTCACGCGCATAATCCTTTAGGCTGAGGACAATTGTCCGGTAGTGAATTGTCAATTCGGCCCGATTCTTTTCGAACTCGTCTAATTTGCACGTGATCTTGGCTAGCTGATAGAAGTTCTCACTGCGTTTGGCGATCCCGCGTTTGCACATGCGCGACAAAATAAGCTTCACAGGGGGCAGAGGAAGATCAAGCCCAAAGTCCTGGATCAGCCACTCCTTAAGTTCTTCTGGTGAAAAATGGTTCGGAGAGCGACGAGCCAAGCATACCTCTGCAAAGCAGCCGAAGGCGTCCACGATATCATGCTTTTGGAGGTCATACCTCGCCTTGAGGAGTGCCAAACTTGTCAACGTAACTGAATTCATTATGGGATGCAATCTACACCTTTCGGGGAAGCCTGTCAACTGGCAATTTCAGGAAGAAGCCGAGAACTTCCTCGAAGGTCGGCACGGCGCACGGTAGCGGGCGGAAGTGCGCCGTGCACTGCCCCTCCTTAGAAGCAATCCCGAGTTTCTAAGCTACAAGCGCAGATCGGGGGGTGCCCTTAGTGGAGCGGGGTTTAAGGGGGGCACCGAGCAGCGGTTCCTCCTTCTTAACTTGACTAACTTGTTGCTAATGTCGAAGAGAAATGGGCTTGTCATTAATGCCATAAGTCAACGTAAAGGGATAAAAATAATACTTGACAAGTTACTGAACACATGTTAAGCATATGGCAGCCTATCGGAGGATACGTGGTTATGCAGAAGAAAGAATTCTCAAGAAGGATTACTGAAAGGATTAAGGCCAAAGGTGTCAGGGGAAAAGCGACGGTTGTGGTTGGGGCTCTGAGTCGAGAAGAGTTCAGGAAAACATTCCGCGAGTTGGGGCGGCTTGTGTCGCCAAGTTACGCTGCAGAAAAACTTCACGTTTCGAGATCGTATGTTAAACAGCTGGAAAAGGAAGGGAAAATTAGGGTTTACAGGGTAAGGGCGGAAGATATTGATTGGGCTGAACTGCCAGGTTGGGCCTGGTTCATAGTTCCTCCGAAGAAGAAGCTTTTTGTGTTCATTCCTGAGGAAGACATAGAAGCAAGAAGAAAAGAGATGCTTAGGAAGGCAGAGGAACGGTTACAGAAGTTGTCCACGGGTGACTAAGTCATGGCCAGAGAGCCAATAATTATAATGGGTTAAAGGTTTAAAAAAGGGAGGGTAGACTATATGAGGCGGACTTACGAGGAGGTTCTTAAAAGCTGTAAGTATTACAGGGAGGGTGATGAAGAAGGAAGGAAAAAAAGAACTGTGAAGACGAGAAAGCAACCAGAGGTTTCCGCTAAACCTCGAAAGGTGGGGAGAAACGAACCTTGTCCCTGCGGAAGCGGAAAGAAATTCAAAAAGTGTTGTTTGAGATCAGGTGTCGCGGTCTGAGCATTCGATGTGTCTGTGTAAGCGGCGAAAAGTGTGGTAGGCTTAAGGTAAAATAAAGGGTTAGCGAGATGGGTAATTGGTTAGACGAATACCCTGGCTTAATGACGAAAGAAGAGGTTGCACAAGTGATGAGATGTAAACCGGGCATGGTTCCTCGGTTGATGGGATTGCGGAAAACGAGAATTGGCAACGGACGGGGAAAGGTTCTTTTTAGAAAACAGGATGTAATTGAGTACATCAATTCCAAGGTTGAAAGGGAGGAGGTGATAAGGGGTGCCGGTGAATCGAAGAAAAGATACCGGAAAATGGGGCTACCGTCATTGGTACCATGGGAGGAACTACAGAAAGCACGTCTGGGAAACACGGGAGGAAGCGGTTGAGGCCTATCAGGAGTTACTAGATAAGCTGAGGAGAGAGCTTCCGATCATAGATTCGAATATTAGCTTCGTTGAGGCGGTAAACAAGTTTTTGGAATACTCGACTAGGGTAGGGAAGTCGGAGTGGAGACTCAAGGCCCTTTACTGCAATTTTAAGAGTTTCATGCTTCCTTTCTTCGGAGAGGGCCGGCGGTTGAAAGATATAACTCATTTGGATGCCGAATCATTTATTGACGCTCAAATCAAGAGACCGATCACTAGGAACACTATTCATCATTATATCGCAGACCTGAATTCCTTATTTAACTGGGGGATCAAGGAAGAGATCATATCGGCTAATCCCGTGAGGAAGGTGAATCGAAAGAGAATCAAACCAGAAAAAGTTATCAAGCAGGGGTTCACTCCTGAGGAGATAGCGAAGTGTGAGGGTGTTTTGGAGGGAGAGGAGCTCCTCTTCTTCAGGTTCCTGAAATACACTGGCGCAAGATTGTCTGAAGCGTTAGGGGCAAAATGGGAGGATGTTGACTATTCGAATCTTGAGATGGTACTGAAGGGCACAAAAACAACCGAGTCCTTCAGAAAGGTCCCGATGTGCAGGGGATTATTGGAGGCTGTCAAGGCCCTGGAGGCCTTCAAAGTGGATTCGCCGTTTATGTTTCACCACAATGATGGAGGGAGGATCCTCCGGAGGGATAAGATATTCAAGAAAGTATTCAAACTGACCGGGATCAAGATCACTGCAAAGGATCTGAGAGACTATTTTGCTTCCACAATAGCAATGGGAAGCGAACAATATACCCCTGACATCGTTACTGTGAGCGAGCTCCTGGGGCACACAAACCTTAACACCACGAAGAAGTACCTCTACTCTCTGAAAGAGCGCAGAATGAGGGCCGTGAGCATCCTTGACCAGATAGACGGGATTAGCACGGACATTAGCACGGGAGGGGGTAATCAGGGTGAGGGTGGTGATGTAAGTGGTGGAAATAATTGGTGGCGGTGCAGGGATTTGAACCCCGGACACTGCGGATATGAGCCGCATGCTCTGACCAACTGAGCTACACCGCCCCGTGCATTAAAATTTTACTCAATTTGCCATGATTGTCAATGAGAATTCCGAGAGCCTTGTGATGCCCCCGACCTCGGCTTAGCCGATCTAAACTGCCCAATTGAAGTCTTCTTTCCCAAAAACCTTTTCCGTTCCGTATTTCAGCTTCCCATGAGCGGCAGCGAGACGGGCAATGGGAATTCGGAGAGGAGAACAGCTAACATACGTCAGTCCCAGTCGGTGGCAGAATTCGACGGAACTTGGATGGCCACCATGTTCCCCGCAGATTCCGATCTTCAGATCGGGTTTCGTTTTTCTCCCCCATTCAATAGCGATCTTCATGAGCCGGCCCACCCCTTCGACATCCAACACTTCAAAGGGGTTGTCGCGAAGAATCTGGCGCTCATTGTACAGAGGTAAGAACTTGTTCTCGGCATCTTCCCTTGAGAAAGAGAATGTGGCTTGGGTTAGGTCGTTCGTTCCAAAGGAGAAGAAATCCGCGACTTCTGCCATGCTTCCGGCTCTCATGCAGGCTCTCACAACTTCGACCATGGTCCCGAAGAGAAAGGGGACCTGAATTCCATACTTCTTTTCCACGTCTGCCTTGACCTCTTCAACCATTTGATAGACCCACCGCAACTCTTGAGCCGTACAAACCTGGGGAACCATGATTTCGGGTTTGACGGCAACCCCTTCTTTGATGGCTTCGGCCGCTGCCTCGAGAATGGCCTGAATCTGCATGATGTAGATCTCAGGGTAGGAGATTCCCAACCTCACACCCCTGTGGCCGAGCATGGGGTTAACCTCCATCATCTCCTTCACTTTCTTGAGGGTTTCTTCCTGCTTTTGGATCAGTTTCTTGTCTAGATTCTTCTCTCTGATCTCGGCAATGCTCGCCGCGAGTTCTTCAAGCGGCTTCAATGATTCCCGGACGGATGAGTCGAGATATTTCACTGCCTGAGTAAGACATGCCACTGTTGAAAGGGCTGATTCAGTTTCTTTTATGCCGCGGAGCTGTGCAGCGAGCTCCTCTGCTGAAGGCAAGAACTCGTGGAGCGGAGGATCGAGCAGCCGAATCGTAACTGGAAGTCCGTTCATGGCTTTGAAGATTCCTCGAAAATCTTCTTTCTGCATGGGAAGGAGTTTTGCAATGGCTTCTTGTCTCTTCTCTTTCGATTCGGCCAAGATCATTTCCTGAACGATGGGAAGGCGATCCACGGCATTGAACATTCTCTCGGTTCGGCAGAGACCGATTCCTTCGGCTCCCAGTTCCCGCGCCTTCTTGGCCGCTTCCGGCGTATCGGCGTTGGCACGAACTCCCATGGTTCTAATTTCATCAGCCCATTTGAGAATGGTGAGGAGGTCTTTGCTGACCTCGGGCTCAACGGTAGGAACTTCTCCCAAGTAAACCACCCCTTTGGTCCCATCAATGGTGATAAAATCTCCCTCCTTGATGACCGTATCCCCTTTTGTCGCTTCTCTTTTATGGAGATCAATATGCAGTTCTTCACATCCTGAGACACAGGGTTTCCCCATACCCCTTGCCACCACGGCTGCGTGAGAAGTCTTTCCGCCGCGGCTGGTCAGAATCGCCTGCGAGGCAAAAAATCCGTGGATATCTTCGGGCTTGGTTTCCTCTCGGACAAGGACCACTTTTTCTCCAAGTCTCCCTTGTCTCTCTGCTTCGTCCGCATCAAATACGGCCTTTCCTGAAGCAGCTCCCGGAGAAGCCGGCAGTCCGATGGCAATGGGAGTCCCTTTGAAATTTGGATCGAGGCGTTTATGAAGGAGTTGTTCGAGTTCCTGGGGTTTCAGGCGAATGACTGCTTTCTCTTTGCTGATCAGACCTTGTTCCACCATCTCCTTGGATGTCCGGACGACCGCCTGTGCATTCATCTTTCCGTTTCGGGTCTGGAGTATGTACAACTTGGCTTTTTCCGCAGTGAACTCTAGATCCTGGATCTCTTGATAATGCCCCTCCAGCGTCTTCCTAACACGTTCCAATTCTTCGTAAAGTTTGGGCATTTCCTTCTTCATTTCAGAAATAGGTTTGGGGGTACGAATTCCTGCGACGACATCCTCGCCTTGAGCATTCGTTAGATATTCACCATAAAAAACATTTTCTCCGCTTCCTGGATCTCTCGTGAAAGCCACACCTGTGGCCGAATCGGTTCCCATGTTCCCGAAAACCATGGTGCATACATTGACCGCTGTTCCATTGGCAATGTCAGGAGTAACCTTGAACTCCCGTCGATAGTCCACGGCTCTCCTACCCATCCAGGATTTGAAGACAGCTTCAATGGCAAGCTCCAACTGGGCCATGGGATCCATGGGGAAGGGAGATTTCGTCTCCTTCTTGACGACTTCGAGATACTGTTTACAGATTTCCTTGAGATGATCGGTAGTCAGATCAGTGTCGTAGTTCGCTCTATATTTTTCTTTTGCCTTCTTTAATATTTCATCAAATTTGGCTTCGTCCACACCAAGGGCAATCTTACCGAAAAGCTGGATGAAGCGGCGGTAAGCATCGTAGGCAAATCGCTCATTCGAGGTTGCTTGAATCAAAGCTTTGAGGGTTTCTTCATTGAGCCCCAGATTCAGGATGGAATCCATCATCCCTGGCATTGAGATGGCTGCCCCTGAACGCACCGACACGAGAAGCGGATTCTTCGAACCCCCGAATGTCTTTCCAGTCTTTTTCTCCACGGTCTTAAGGGCCGCTTTAACCTCATCCATCAGTCCCTTCGGGAGTTTCCCGTCATTGTCATAGTACTGCAGGCAAGCTTCGGTTGTTATGGTGAAACCAGGAGGAACGGGGAGGCCGATGCGCGTCATCTCGGCAAGACCTGCTCCTTTGCCTCCGAAGAGCGTCTTGTTGGTTCCATCGGAGTCTTCAAAAAGATAGACAAACATTGGATTCTTCATGGATTTCCTTTCCTTTTTCTGAGATATTTCAGAATCATAACACAGACTGCAATAAAATCAACCAACAAGACTTGCGCGATTTTTTGAGCTTTCGAGGACTTCCAGAAGCTTGACAAGGTAACACGAACTCAGATAGATTCTGTTTGGTTAAGCAACTCCGAGGGGAAAAAGAGGTGAAAATCCTACTTCATATTTGTTGCGCCAACTGTGCTATCAACCCGCTCCAACACCTCAAGGAAGAAGGACACGAGGTTATGGGATATTTTTTTAATCCCAATATCCATCCTTACCAAGAGTACCAGAGGCGACTGGAAACGCTAAGGCAGTATTCGGAGAAGACGGGACTGGCGGTCATTTACCGAGACGAATATCTGCTGGAGGAGTTCCTGCGAAATACGTCCCACCGGGTCAAAGAGAGATGCGGCTATTGCTACCAGGTACGCTTAGAAGCAGCAGCCAGGGAGGCGAAGGCAAGGGGATTTAACCAATTCACGACGACTCTTCTTGAAAGCACCCATCAGAATCATACCTTGATCAGGGAGACAGGGGAGAGGGTTGCGAGCGAAACGGGAATACCTTTTTATTACGAAGACTTTCGCAAAGGCGTGAAGGCAGGAGTTCAGATTTCCAAGGCCATGGGATTGTACCGCCAACAATATTGCGGTTGCATCTACAGCGAGAAAGAAAGGTACATGCGACCCAAAGTAGGTTAGGGAAGACCTATTGATGACAATGAATTATCAATGATCAATGTGCCATGAATGACAGAAACATGTGGCTGAGAAAAGAGATCACGACAGCGGGAAAAGATTGGCAACAAGATAAAGTGGAGCCCCACGGGCTAAAGCCCGTTGCCCCTCCACATGCTTCAGAGGGCGGAACCCTCCGAAGCATACCCTACTACGCTCCTTCAGAGCTTCGAAGGGTACCCTCTCCGCATTCATCCACGGTCTGAGAGACCGTGGATGAATGCGGAGGAGGGTAAACAGAAAGTTGGAATTATTCGTTAAAGTTAAATAAGAGGTTTTCATATGTTTGGACTCGGTGATTTTGGGAAGGTACTCGTTATTCTCGGTGCCGTGATTGCGGGGATTGGCATTCTTCTCATGGTGGGTGACAAGATTCCCTGGATCGGAAAGCTTCCAGGCGACATCATCATGAGAAAGGAAAAGTTCACCTTCTACTTCCCTATCGTCACCTGTGTCATTCTGAGCATCCTTCTCACCATCATCTTTTCTCTCTTCCGAAAGTGATCTGTAGCCACAGTTGAGCTTCTGCTTCTCTTTACTTTCTCGCAAGAATTGCGTATGTTGTCATAGACTCAAATATCTCCAGGTTTCAGAGTGTTCCGGTTAAGCGCGCTCCTCGCACCTCCGGGTTGTTCGGGGTGGACCATGAGGAGAGATGAACCCGGAGGTAAGACGATGGTCACACTGGACAGAAGGTGATTCATGTACGAGCGTTTCTTTGGTCTTTCGGACAGGCCATTTGAAGTCACTCCTGATTCCAAATTTCTTTTTCTTTCCTCGAATCACCTCGAAGTCATGAACACGATGCTTTCGGGGATCAGGGATCGCAAGGGTCTGATCGTTGTCACAGGGGAGGTGGGAACGGGGAAAACGATCCTCGTTCACTCGGTGCTTGAGCGACTCGAAGAAGGAGTGAAATCTGCCTTCATTTTTCATACGACAATCACCTTTGAAGAATTGCTCAAGGCAATTCTTGTGGAGTTGGAACAGCCGACCCCAAGGAAAGACGAAAAGATTCTTTGGGAACAACTCGTTCAATACTCGAAACAGGTCTCTGTTCAAGAAGAAACCCTTGCCATCATCATTGATGAGGCTCACAAGCTTGATGAAACCGTGATAGAAAAACTCCTTCAGAGAGTGATTGAACCACGGTCGAGGCACATCCAGATTATCCTTGTAGGTCAACCCGAGCTGGAGAAGAAGCTGGGGTCGTCTGCTGCGAGCCGATTTAGACGTTCAGGAATTGACCGGCGGAAGTCTCACATTCCTGTGTATTCTCTTGAGAGAAGATCCGGACAAGACCGAAGAGACGGTCTCCAGGAAAGAATCGAAGTTCGGCTTGAGATCAAGCCACTCAGCGATGACGAATCGAAAAGGTACATCGAACATCGTCTCAGACTGTCGGGGGGTAAGACCTCTGATCTATTCACTGAGGAAGCCGTCAATCTGCTCTGTCATCAGGCTCGGGGAATTCCCCGAGTCCTCAATATTCTTTGCGACAATGCGTTATTAACTGCGTATGGTTTGTCCAAGCAGAAGATCGATGTCGACGTCGTTCAGGAAACCATAAGAGCTTTGGAAGGAATGCGTAGGAAGAAGATCCTGCCCTTTCTTCATTCACTTCAAACGGTTCGAATGCAACCGTCTCTCTGGAAAGTGTTGCTTGCCGGCTTCCTCTTACTGTGCTTGGCAGGATTTTTCATGTGGCTCAACAGAGACTCTGGCCAACCGACTTTAGAGACGTCTCAAAGAGGAATCATCCAAAAGAGCGCACCCAAGGCCTCCCGCCCGTCAACCTCTTCAAAGACAGAGCAGAAATCAGAAGGGGAGAGCAGGTCTCCTGCAGCGCCTGTTGAAACAGGAACGCCGGCAACCGAAACACTTTCGGCACCTTCGCACCCCGCGACGTCTTCCATGGGCACAAGAGGCAAGGCCGAATTTGAAGAGATCGTCACAGTGAAAGTGGGAGAGACTATTTTTGAATTATGCAGGCGATATTACGGGCTAACGAATGCGACTCTTATGGACATCGTACTGGATTTCAATCCCGGTCTTGAAAATGCCAATCTAATCAGAGTGAACCAGAAGATCAGGTTGCCGCGGATTACAGAAGAACTCTTAATTTTAGAGAATCCTGACCAAACGTATCAAATTCATGCCGGAACTTACGCGGACCCGGATGCGTCCAGGCGGTACAGTAATGTTTCAGCCTTGAAAGAGAAAGAAATCGAAGTCATTCCACGGAAGGTCTCACCAGGAGACACCTGGTACCGGGTAGTCATCGGGAGATTTGACACTCGGGATGAAGCGTTGAAGATGATTCGCCTCCTGAAAGGACGAGGACTCGTGCCCTCTCCAAGAATTGTGTCCGGTAAGGAGACTACAGGAAAATCCGATAGACAGTGATCTTCTCATAACCACCGCAAAAGCCCTTAGCTAGGACCACACCACGAGCATCCCCTGAAATGGTAATTACATAGGTATCCCTCCTTCCCGTTGCGGCAATAGATGAAAGCTACTGTTCAATCTGAAGGATTCTGGCATTAGACCCATACTGAGAGCCATACAGTTATATTGCTTGTTTCAAGCACCCGTGTTATACTAAAGTTGTGAAAAAGGTCCGCTTTGAGTGGGATGAGGATAAAGACAGAGACAATGAGGCCAAACATAATGTCTCTTTTCCCTTGGCTCAGTTGGCGTTTCTCGATCCTCATCGTGTTATTGCGCAAGATTTAACGCACAGCGTAAAGGAAGAAAGATTCTATTGTATCGGGCACGTTGGTCAGGGGATTATGACGGTTCGATTCACTTTTCGGGAAAATGTAATCCGTATTTTTGGGGCAGGATATTGGAGGAAAGGGAGGAAGATTTATGAAGAGAAGAATAAGATACACTGATGAACCAATGGGGGAACCTAGGGTTGTCAAAGATTTTCTTCCACCACCAGAAGAACTGATCCTGAAGAATGACAAAGTTAAAATTACGATTTCTTTGAGCAAATCAAGTGTTGACTTTTTCAAGAGACAGGCAGGAAGACACCGTACGTCCTATCAGAAAATGATCCGGCGGGTGATAGATTTCTATGCTGCGCACTATCAAGAGAATGCGTGACAAACCAGTTCTGATTGGCCCATGGAGTAGTGTAACTGCTGTAATCCAGTGACGGCATTCAATATATAGGTTCAGGCGCGGTTGATTCTAGGTTTCAAGCAGAGACATCTCGAATGATTTCCGTCATAAACCGCATACCAAACTTCAGATTTTCGAGTGAAATGCGTTCGTTGTGGCCGTGAATCCTCAATAATTCCTTGGCAGTTAGTCGGAAGGGACACAGATCATAGGTGATGATCCCCTTTTCTCGTAAAAAACGGCCATCTGTCGCCCCGGATAAGAGATGTGGAACCACCGGGCAGTCAGGGTCATTCCTTTCGGCAAATCTCTGGATGGCCCTGAAAAGATCCGTATCAAGAGAGGAAGGGGGTACGGATTCACTTTCTGAGATGACTTCGACCTCAATCTCGTTGCCCAAACGTTTCTTAATGTCTTTCAGGAAATATTCCTTCGCCGTATCGGGAAGGATTCTGCAGTCAAGGGTTGCTGTGGACTCTGAAGGAATCACATTCACTTTTGTTCCCGCCTGGAGGATTGTCAGAGAGATCGTGTCCCTGACCATGGCATTGTAGATTGGATCCGATGTCAACTCTTTTGCGAACGCCGGATGGCTGAGGCCCTTCTCCACGTCCTCAAAATACTTTCTGTCCTCCGGTGACTGCTTGGGCGCAATCTTCGAGAAATACTCTTTTACCATAGGAAGGACATGAAGGGGTGTTTCCCATCTCGTGACTGCCTCCAGTCCTCGGACAAGTTTCACATTTGGATTGTCAGGAGTGGGCATGGAGGCGTGGCCTGATGTTCCCCTTGCCTTTAGCTTAAGCTGGAAGAGAACCTTTTGACCATTCGAGAGTTCATATCGAGTTGGGGCGCCGGTTTCATCGCAGATGATATAGCTCCCTTCGTTAAAGGCATATTCAGCCTTCTTTAGCGAAGGAACGTTTTGCATGAGCCATTCGATTCCCCATTTTCCTCCTGTCTCCTCATCCGCGGCTGCCAGGAAAAGGATGTCCCTTTTCAGGGAAATCTTCTCGCGTTTCAGAATCAGAAGAATCATCATCTCCACAATGCCCATGGATTTATCATCAAGAGCTCCGCGGCCGTAGAGGTATCCATCCTTAATGATCGCTTCAAAGGGATGGACTTCCCACTGCGGTTTCTCGGCAGGAACAACATCCATGTGGCTGAGGAGAAGAAGGGGTCTCTTTTCACCGCTTCCTTCCAAGGTGGCCAAAATGCTGCCTCGGCCCGGCGCAGGCTCGAAGATCTCACAAGGGATGGATTCCTTTTCAAAGACCTTTTCAAGGAATCTGGCCCCAGTCACTTCATTTCCTGGAGGGTTCACTGTGTCAATGCGAATGAAATCCTGGAGGTACCGTGTTGCCTCGTTCGATAGCTGATTCCAATCCATAAGGAAGTTCCTTTCAGGTTGAGGTCGGATTTAAAGATCCATAAGGTTTATCAATCTTCGCCGAACAGCGGGACGATTTTAAACTGATTTACATCCACTAAGCCTTTATCGGTTAATTTCAATTCTGGGATCACCGGAAGAGACAGAAACGAGAGAATCATAAAAGGATCTGGAAGTTTGCATCCGAGGGTTTTCGCCGAGCCAAGGAGGCCCTGCATCTGCTCGTGAACCTGGCGAACTGACGTGTTCGCCATGAGACCGGCTATGGGGAGGGGTACCGAAGATATCATCTTTCCTCCATAAACCGCTACCATTCCCCCGCCCAAGCGCTGCAAGCTCCGGATGGCTTGCCACATGTCTTCGTCATTCGTTCCCACAACGACAAGGTTATGGGAGTCGTGGGCTACCGAGGAACCAATGGCCCCCTTCTTAAGGCCGAAGCCTTGGACAAACCCAACACCGATATTTCCTGAGGCGTGATGGCGTTCGACAACTGCCATTTTCAGAATATCCTGTTGCAAATCGGGATAGGCCACCCCATCTCTCAACGTGATCTTCTTCATCACCTTTTTCGTGACGATCTGGTCAGGAACGAGCTGAATTACCTTAGCCAATGGATTGTTGCTACGGAGAACAAGAGAATCTTTTCTGATGGCTCCAATGCGAACCAATCCTTTCGACCGGAGCTTCCGGCCACCGGAAATTGTGGCTCGGCTACGAACCATGCGACCGTTTTTCGATACCAGAATGCCCTCCTTAAAAACCTTGTTGACCGCGAATCGAGAGAGCTGATCAAAGACAACGAGATCTGCACGAAATCCAGGCGCAATGGCTCCGAGGTTGTCGAGCCGGAAATACTCGGCAGCATTGATGGTCGCCATCTGAATGGCAAGGATGGGGTTACATCCGAGAGAAATCGCTTTTCTGATGACAGAATCAACGTGGCCTTCCTCAAGAAGTTCTCTCGGGTGGCGATCGTCGCTCACAATAAGGAAACGCCTTGAGTTCGCGGGAGTGACCAAAGGCAGCAGATCTTTAAGGTTTCTTGCGGCGGTTCCTTCCCGGACCATGATCCACATTCCGTTCTTCAGTTTTTCTTTTGCTTCGAAGGCTGTAGTGCACTCATGATCGGACCGAATCCCTGCGGTGAGATAAGCGTACAATCCTTTTCCACTCAGGAGAGGGGCGTGGCCATCAATTCTCTTGCCCCTTGCCATTTCGATCTTCTTCAGAACTTCAGGGTTTCGGAAGATGACTCCAGGAAAGTTCATCATCTCCGCGAGGCCAATGGCCCAGGGCTCTTTGAGCAATCGTCTGATGTCAGAGGATGTGAGGGTAGCTCCGGACGTCTCAAGATGGGTAGCCGGGACACAGGAGGGGATCATGATAAAGACATTGAGGGGAACATTCTTCGCAGACTGAGCCATGAACCGAACTCCTCTGGCTCCGAGGACGTTGGCAATCTCATGAGGATCGGTGACCACAGAGGTGGTGCCGTGAGGGACGACGGCACGGGCGAATTCCGGAATAGTCACCATGCTCGATTCGACGTGGACATGGCCATCGATCAGTCCAGGGCAAAGAAATTGGCCATTCACGTCGACGACCTTCTTGGCCCTGTAGTCTCCAAACCCAACAATAATCCCATCATAGATGGCCACATCTTTCCTTTCGATCTGGCCTGAGAAAACATCGACCACCTTCCCATTCTTGATGAGAAGGTCCGCCTTTCCCTCGCCGTGGGCGACACGAATCCTATCACTCAGCACAGTTGCCATTTATCCCCTCCTTAGCGGTTTCATATCAAATGATTAACTCAGGATCAAGAGAATTCCAAGAGCGAAGGCGAGCATTCAGTCACGGGCGGCGACCTGGCCAGCGCGGTCTTCTCCGCACCCCTGAACGGTGGATCTTCAGACGAATGGGTAACGGAGTTTGCGGAGCTGCGAGATCGCTCCGAGGCAGTCCGTTTCCGAAGTTAGACAGGCAAAGGGACCGCCACAGGGTTTCTCCGAAGACCACGCTGACCCGCTCGCGCGTCATTTATCCACCCTTGTCTGAGAGGGTGGGAAAAAATCAAAATCCCGATAAAAGTAAGTCCAGACCTGCAAGGAGGGTTCCGGAAAGAGAACCATCCTGAAAGGGCCAAGGGCAATGGGGACTAATTTGTTGACAGCTTCTAAATGGTTATGAATAGAGTTCCCGCGTTGACAGATCTGCTCTCTTTAGGCTAATTTATAACTCAATGCTTTATTCCACCCGTTTGGGACGCGAATGAACAAAGCTCTTTTCTCGAATGTGAAAGCGGTGATCTTCGACTTTGATGGAACCCTCGCTGTTCTAAACATCGATTTTTCTTTCATGCGGGAACAGGTCTTTGATCTGATCCGACGATTCGGTGTCAAGGAAGAGTCCATTCGGCAAAAACATGCCTTAGAGATCATCGACGAGGTTTCCGCAATCCTGCTTCAGGGGAGTCCTTCTGCGGCGCAGGATTTCTACGAGAGTGCTCATGACCTCCTTCATGAAATCGAGATGGAAGCGGCCGGAGAGGGAAAGTTGCTTCCCCGAGTCGAGGAGACATTGGCCGATCTACGAAAGAAAGGGATCAAAGTTGGTATTGTAACTCGAAACTGTGCGGACGCGGTTCGAAGGGTCTTCCCAAAGATCGAAGACTTCTGTGATGTCTTCGTTTCGAGGAATTCCGTCAAGAACGTGAAACCTCACCCCGAGCACCTGACGACCGCCATGAGTGGACTGAATGTTTCTGGGACAGAGACCGTCATGGTCGGAGATCATATCTTGGACATCCAGGCTGGCAAAAGGGTAGGGGCCAAGACGATCGGCGTGTTGACTGGAAGCACGAAGAGAGGAGATTTCGAACAAGCAGGAGCTGATTTTGTTTTGGACGATGCGAGCGGGCTTTGTGCGTTATTGAATTGATGATTGGAACAAAGAAAATCCTTTTATCATAAGGAGGGCCAACCATGAAGAAGAGGGCAGTTCAGACGGACAAGGCGCCCAAGGCGATTGGGCCTTATTCTCAGGCCATTCGCGCGGGGAACTTACTTTTCCTTTCGGGACAGGTGGCTTTTGATCCGGCAACAGGGGAGCTCGTCAAAGGAGATATCGTTCAGCAGACCCGACGTGCCCTGGAGAACATGAAGGCAGTGCTCGAAGCTGAGAACTTGAGCATGGCAGACGTGGTGAAAACCACTGTCTTTATGAAGAACATCGAGAACTTCGCCCGTATGAATGAAGTCTATGCGTCATATTTCCCCTCTCCTCATCCAGCCAGGTCAACGGTTGAGGTGGCCAGGCTCCCTAAGGACGTGGAGGTAGAGATCGAGGCAATTGCCTTAGCTCATGATTAGGAAAAAGGGGTACCTCAAAATGCGAGATGCCCCTTATCCTAACAACTGTGATTCTTTAGCTACATTAGGAGGCGAGAGGTACCGCGAGCGCCCCTATTCCTTCCCATAAACCCTATTCAGGTTCCCAAACTTCCTGCAATTTTCGTGAGTTCCTCCTCAAGCAAACCTCGGAAGAGAGGAATCTTGTAGCCATTATGTTCAAGCGATTCGGCATTCTTGACGACCGCTTGCGAAGCTCGTTCAACTGTCTCCGCATTGAGTCGATTAGCCATAAGGGCATCTTCCACTGGTTTGGAACGCCAGGGAATAGGTGCGGCTCCGCTTAGCACGACCCTGGCCTTTTCGATGCGGTCAGCCTTAAACTGTAGTGCGAAGGCAACCCCAGCCAAGGCGAAATCCCAGGAGTTCCGTGCTCGGACTTTTCGATACCCACTTCGAAGGCCATTCTTGCGTGGAGGAGGAAGGAGGATCTCTGTGACGATTTCATTCGGCTCGAGCGTGGTCTCTTTTTCCACGTTGCTACTCGGCAGAACATAAAATGCCTCCAGAGTGACGAGCTTCGTGCCCTTGGAACCCGCTATTCGGACAGACGCTTCATGGGCCATGAGTGCAGGGGCCGTGTCAGAGGGATGGACAACATAGCAGACATGGCCGCTTCCAAAGATGCAATGGTAATGGTTTTCCCCATTCTCGGCAAAGCACTTGCTTCCGCCTTTTCGCAGGCAATGAAATTCTCCGCGGTAATACCAGCATCTGGGTTTCTGACAGATGTTTCCTCCGAGGGTTCCCTGATCCCGAAGTTGTGGGCTTGCCACCTCTGATGCAGCCTGTGCAAGGGCTGGGTAGTGCTCCTTGATCGGTTCACTATTGACCACCTCTACAAGGGGAGTGAGTGCTCCAATACGAAGTCCACCGTCTTTTGTCTGACGGACCCCTCGAAGCTCATCCAGATGGCTAAGACTGACGACCTTCTTCACCTGAAAGACATCGTCATGCAGACAGCCAAGGAGGTCTGTGCCGCCTGCATGGATTCTCGCACCTTTGGAGGAAAGCTGCTGGAGGGCCTCTTTCAACGACTTGGGTCGCACATAGGAGAAATTCGGCATGGTCATGGTTCATCCCTCCTTCCGGCTTCTTGAAATCAAGTGGCTCAGCGCCATGGGATTGATGGGAGTGGAGGTGACCCGGATCTTGATGGCGTTATAGACGGCATTAGCGATGGCGGCCGCCGTGGGAATGGTCACAGGTTCTCCCAATCCTTTGGCCCCTGTCGTGTTGGCCTCAGTATCGTCCAGATCCACAGGATGAGATTCTATCTTCACGGGCATGTCCAAAGCAGTAGGAATCTTGTAATCATGCCAGTTCCTGTTTAGCATTTTTCCTGTCTGTGTCTTATCCAAGAGTCGAGCCTCTGTCATTGCGAGACCTATTCCCCACGTGATCCCACCAAAGACTTGGTTGTCGTAGGTTAGACGGTTCATCACTCGGCCACTGTCATTGGTTGCAACGAACCTAAGCAATTTGACCTCTCCTGTCCGGGTATTGACCTCCACCTCGCAGAACTGGGCGGCAAAGGGGTTGACCACCTTCTTGTCCGGGTTGGGGCCACGGTACCCGACCCCGAGGATTACTCCTCGTCTTCTGAAGTCAGAGAGATTACCAATCTTGATCTTCTTCGAAGGATCGCTCTTCATGATGACCTCGTCACCCTTTACATCGAGATCTGTTGCATCGACCTTTAGGTCTTTGCTGGCTAGCTCAAAAAGCTGTTTCTTGACTTCAAGAACAGCGGCTCGGACAGCAGGGGACTCCGTGGGAACGGTCTTGCTTCCTCCGCTTGGAGTCGCGAACTGGGTGGTCCCCGTATCTGCGTGCTCGATCTGAATCTTATCGAGTGGCACACCCAACTCTTCAGAGACCACCATCGCCATCACGGTTTTGGTGCCTGTGCCAATGTCACTTGCTCCCATGTTGAGATTGACACTGCCGTCGGAGAAGAGCTTGACGATCACCGTGGACGGTGGACCCCCTCCACCCGCAGCCCACATAGCGCTCGCCATGCCGACACCTCGACGGATGTGTCCCAGCCGATCGGCCACATTGGCGTCAGCTGTCCGCTTTCTTGACTCCTCCCACCCAAAGACTTTTGCGCCCTCCTCCAGACACTCCCTCAGGCCTGTCGTGGTGTAAGGAGGATTCCCTTCTCGGGCCTGACTGTAAGTAGGAATGTTCTTAAGCCTGAGCTCTACAGGGTCCATGTGAATCGATTCTGCAAGGGCATCCATCATTTGTTCCAGGGCCCATGCCCCTTGAGGATGGCCTGGAGCACGACACGCACGAGCAGGTCCTGCATTGGTATAGACATCCGTCAGACTTGTGCGCACGTTCGGGCACGTGTAAAGGTCACGAACCACCCAATCAACGCCCGAGGCGCCTCCAGCAGGATAAGCTCCTCCTGATCCTAAGACAGTGAGTTCGAGAGCCGTAAGGGTTCCGTCTTTCTTCACACCCGCCTTGAGTTTCATGTTGGTCGGAGGTCGGTTGCCCACACAGAGATAAGTTTCCTCCCTTGTGAGGAAGAGCTTCACGGGTCGAGCGGTCATCTTTGCGAGAAGCGCGGCAATGATTGTGTACTTGCCCGCCTGAAGCTTGCTTCCGAACCCACCGCCCATGTAATGGCCAATGACTCGAACATTGGCCATGGGAAGGCTTAACACCTCGGCAATTCTCGCCTGAACGGCATAGACGCCTTGCGTGGATTCCCACACGGTCAACCGATTGCCGTCCCACTTGGCAACGCATCCATGAAGCTCCATGGGCGTGTGGAGCTCACTCTCAGTCCGGTAGTTCTGCTCCAACACCACATCTGCGTCGGCAAACCCCCTTTCGATAATCCCTCGCTGGTAGACTTGAACATCCCCTGAGCGGTTGCCACTTTCATGGACTGCGGGAGCACCTGGCTCAAGGGCTTCTTGCTCATCGGAGAGAAAAGGAAGGGTTTCGTATTTTACCTTGATTGCCTTGGCAGCATCCCAAGCCTGATAAGGTGTTTCCGCAGCCACGGCAGCCACTTCCTCGCCCTCGTGCCGGCAGTGCGGGTCAAAAAGCTTGGTCTTGTAACCACGGCCATAGGACCATTCGACATTGGCACCGGGTGTATTCTGCATGATCACGGCCCGCACGCCGGGCATTCGTTCAGCGTCTCGCGCATCGACGCTCAAGACCTTGGCGTTGGCGTGAGGACAGCGGAGGATGGCTCCATAGAGCATGTCGGGTAGCGAGGTGTCTGATGGGTAAACGGCTGAGCCGCTCACACGTTCATAGGCATCAACGCGGGGCAGGCGTTTTCCGACGACGTCAGTTTTCTTCCAGGCCGTAGGGTTCTGTCTCGGTCTGGGCGTTTCCGGGACTGGGATATTCTGGACGTAATACTGCCTTCCTCTTTCGTCAGTCATCACGCACCTCCCTTCGTGTTCCGCAGTTCGACAGCTCGACGGGCAGCCTTAAAGATATGCTCGTACGTGCCGCAGCGGGAGAGATTTCCGCTCACGCCCTTCCGAATTTCATCGGCAGAGGGATCGGGATTATGACGAAGCAACCCTTCCACAGCCATGATCTGACCTGGAGTGCAGTAGCCACACTGAAAGGCATCGTGTTCCAGAAAAGCCTGCTGAACGGGTCCGAGCTCCTCTCCTTTCATGAGGCCCTCAAGGGTGGTGATTTCCTTTCCCTCGGCCTCCACGGCAAGAGTCAGACAGGCATAACGCGACTGGCCGTCCACAAGCACTGTACAGGCGCCACACTCTCCCCGCTCACAACCCACCTTTGTGCCGGTAAGCCCAAGTTTTTCACGGAGGACGAAGAGCAGCGACCAGCGTGGCTCTACAACAACCCGATGGCGCCTTCCGTTGATTCGGAGAGCGATTCTGGTCATCTCCGCGGGTTCCAGAACCTCCGCAGGTGTCTCAGTGGCCGTTCCACGAGCAGCCGTCGAAGCCACCGCGCTGGCTCCCATGAGCTGGAGAAAACCGCGGCGGGTTACCCCCTGTCGAGAACGATCCCTTTCATCCCTTTTCTTTCCCATGATCTCCTCCTGTTCTTGCACAGATTTAGCGTTGTGGTACTAAATCAAGAAAAGAAAATTGAATAGAGTGCTAATAGTATTTTACACTAAAAGGGATTAGATTTTTAATAAAAATGATTTGATGTCAGACGGACGAAGAAAAGGAGACCTAACGTTGAAACGGATTCTTCTAGGAAATGAAGCCATCGCAAGGGGACTTCTGGAAAATGGCTGTTCTTTTCTTGCCTCCTATCCGGGGACGCCGGCCTCGGAGATCCTTTCTTCTTTCGTGGAAATGGCCAAGGCTGAGAAATCACCGGCGATTGGGGAGTGGTCGATCAATGAGAAAGTGGCCTTTGAAACTGCTCTTACCGTTAGTTATACGGGTGGTCGTGCCGCGGTCAGCATGAAGCAGGTGGGCTTAAATGTCGCGTGTGACCCCCTGATGAGTTCTGCTTATACCGGGGTCAAGGGCGGATTCCTGGTGATCCCGGCCGATGACCCAGGACCCCACAGTTCTCAAACTGAGCAGGATAGCCGGATGATGGCCATGATGGCAAAGATTCCAGTCCTGGATCCCTCGACACCTCAAGAGGCCAAAGAGATGATTTCTGTGGCTTACCAGATCTCCGAGGAGTATGAAATCCCTGTGATGTTGAGGCCGACCACACGCATCTGCCACGCAAGACAGGGCGTTGAGTGCCGGGAGATCCCTTCGTTTTCACCTCCGGGCGGTTTTTTGAGGGACCCCAACCGGTGGGCTGCCACACCGAAATACCGTTACCGCCTTCACCTCGCTCTGAACAAGAAGATGGAAACCATCAGAGAAAAATACGGACGGGACTTGTTCTGTAAAGTTCTGGGAAACGAGAAGGCCCGTCAGTGCATCATTTCGTCAGGAGTTGCTTTGGCCCATGCCTACGATATCCTCCAGGAACTCAACCTCGAGGATCAGATCGCCCTCTACCAAGTGAAGATGCCTCATCCATTGGATGCGGACATCGTGCTTGACCAGATCGAGGCCTACGAGGAAGTCCTGGTGATCGAGGAGACCTATCCTGTCATCGAGATGCAGCTCGCCATGAGGGGACTCATCAAAGGGAGGCTGGACGGCTCAGTTCCCAACGAGGGCGAGCTCATTCCCGATGTCATGGTGGAAACCATTCAGGCCTTTGCCGGGATCCCCATCGAGAAGAAGCCCGCTCCAGCGGACAAGATGAGGCGGCCCACGCTTTGCCCGGGATGCCCTCACCGTTCGGCCTTCTTTGCCATTCGGAAGGCTTTTCCCAAGGGGATTTATCCGAGTGATATCGGCTGTTACACCCTGGGTCTCAACCTCGGAGCTGTGGACACGTGCCTCTGCATGGGAGGAGCGATTAGCCAGGCAGCCGGTTTTTACCAGGCCTATCGGATGCAAGGCGAGATTCCTCCGATCATCGCGACCATAGGTGATTCCACGTTTTATCATGCCGGTATTCCCGCTCTGGTCAATGCCGTACACACCGGAGCAAAGTTTGTCCTTCTGATCCTGGACAACTCCACCACTGCCATGACCGGTGACCAACCCACGCCAGGGCTGGCCGTGCTGGCGGATGGCCGGCCAGGAAAAGCTGTTCTCATGGAGGATTTGATCAAAGGAAGCGGGGTCGAGTATCTCAAGGTCATCGATCCCTATCAACTGGAAGAAACGATTGCTATCGTGAAGGAAGCCGACCGCGTGGCCCGGTTGGAAAACGGAGGAGTGTCGGTCATCATCGCCAGACATCCCTGTCTCGTGAGTCCTGGGGCAATGAAGAAACAGAAGACCTTCCGCATGGAGGTGACCGAAGATTGCGTGGGTTGCCAGGTTTGTGTCAAGGACTTCGAATGTCCGGCGATTGCCTTGGACGAAGTATCGGATAAGGCGAAGATCGATCCAAATCTTTGCTCCGGGTGCGGTGTTTGCGTCGATGTTTGTCCAACAGGAGCAATCGCTAAGAGAGATGATAGTTAAGAGTTTGGAGTTCAAAGTTCCGAGATGAAATCAGGAATACTCCGAACCCCAAGCTCACAACCCCAAAACGGGTCGTTGGTAAAAGCAGTTTGGATTCAATCTTTGGGATGGGGAAAAAGAGGCAGGCTAGCATGAAGACGCAGATTGCGATCACTGGACGGGGAGGGCAGGGGGTTCTTTTCCTCACAAAGATTCTCACCGAATGTGCCTTAGAGCTCGGCGAAGACGTGATTGCCTCGGAGATACACGGAATGGCGATGCGGGGTGGATCTGTCATCTCTACGCTGAAGGTCGGGAATTTCCGAGGACCTCTGATTCGAGGTAGTCAGGCCGATCTCATGCTTGTTTTGGACGAGGGATCGATGGAGGCTTTTACCTATCTCTTGTCCGAAAAGGGGACTCTCCTATTAAACGCAGAGACTTCGAAAAGTTATCCCTGCATTGATGCGACAGGGCTGGCTGCGGGTATGGGCTCGCCTTTGATGGCAAACCTCGTTCTTCTCGGGTTTGCGCTTCGGCACAAGAGACTATTCTGTGACTACAATTTGGTGAAGTCCGTGACGGAGAGGTTGTCACCTCCGAGATTCAAAGAGGCAAACGTCAAAGCGCTTGATCTGGGTTTCCTCTCCAACGGAGAGAAGAGACCGCGATGAGCTTCGCGCTTCAACTATTTCAGTTCTTTGTCCGCCTACGCAGAAGACCACGGGCTCTGCCCGTGGATGAATGCGTGAGAGGTGTCGGTGCTAATCCTGAGCCGAGGTATCACTGCTTCGGCGGATTTCGCCACTGGAGGATAACCCTCCGAAGCCTTGGTGCCTGCGTACCGAAGCGCTTCGGCGCCCATGGGCGTAGGAGGGTATTCTTGTGGAGGTACCACGGGCTTAGCCCGTGGGGCTCCATCTCTGGGCTCACCACGGGCAGTATCTATGCCCTCATCGCGATTGGTTTCTCGATCATCCACAATGTCACTGGAATCGTCGATTTTGCTCAGGGGGAGTTTGTCATGCTGGGGGGGGATGTTCATGGTGACCTTTCACAGCGTGTTCAAAGTCCCTTGGGTGGCGGCCTTTTTTATTGCCGTCTTCTGTGTGGCGATCATCGGCCTGCCCTTCTTCTCTCAGCTTTCCGATGATTTGCTCTACACTAAACCTCTTCTTCATTCCTACCTCCCAATTTTAACTTATGCACTGGGTCTGTTTTCAAAGGGCAGGTCAATAGTGATTGCCCGAGTTGCTCTTGTTTCAATCTAAATCTGCGCTGTGACCTTAAAACACACCTCAGCATTTGCCTTATATTCTGTTTCACAGTCATCACCCCTACTCCTTGAATCTTGCATGTCTTTAGTATATAAGTCTTTAGGCGGAGGGGGTTGTGCGATGCAATCCTAATGAACGAAATAGACCCAAGTGCAGATCTTTAAGGGAGTAAAGAGGTGGAGAAAAAAATCCGTATCTTAGTCGCAAAACCTGGTTTGGACGGTCATGATCGAGGGGCGAAAGTGGTGGCGCAAGCCCTCCGTGATGCGGGGATGGAAGTAATTTACACCGGCCTTCATCAGACCATTGATCAGATTACCCATACCGCCATGCAGGAGGGTGTGGATATCATCGGGCTATCCATTATGTCCGGGGCCCACCTGCCGATTTGTGACAAACTGATGAAGGAAATGAAAAAGAAGAAGATCGATGACATCCAGGTCGTCATCGGGGGTGTTATCCCCAAACGGGATATTCCACATCTTCAAAAGATGGGCATCCAGGGGATCTTTCCTGGGGGAACTTCTTTCGACGAATCGATCCGATGGATCAAAGAACATGTGAAACCCCGATCTTGATGTGTGGGATTGGGAAAAGAGCAAGATTCATGCCCAGTTCTATGGTGTCGAAAAATTTCAAACTCCAAGTTCCAAATCCAAAACAATTCCGAATATCCAAATCCACATGCTCCGAACCTCGTAACGGATTTCCACTCTGGGGTTTGGATGTGGGGATTTGGTGACCGGCAAGTGCCCCGCAAGCCCCACCCTTGAGGGCGGGGTCAAGGGGCACAATATAAAAGGAAAGTACCTTACCGGGAAGCCACGCCCTTTAGAGCGTGGAGCTTCACTTGGGGGTTCTCCATGGGTGTTGCAAAATATGTCAAAAATGAAAAAGACGAAGTTCAGGATGTAATCCTCCAATCTGGCATCCACATCAAACCGATCTATACGAACAAGGATTTAGAGGCGATCGGTTTTGACCCGGACAGGGACTTGGCTCCTCCAGGCGAATATCCTTACACCCGCGGAATCCATCCCCTTGGCTACCGGAGTCGGGAGTGGACCACCCGGCAGTATACGGGGTTCGGAACGCCCAAGGAGACCAACGAGCGTTTCAAACTGATGATCTCCCATGGCCAAACCGGTCTCAATGTCGCCTTCGATCTTCCCACACAAATGGGTCTTGATTCAGATGACCCATTGGCGGAAGGGGAAGTGGGAAGGGTGGGGATGGCGGTGGATTCTCTGAGAGACTTCGAAGTGGCCTTCCAGGGGATCCCGCTGGATCGAATTGGCGCCGGGCTCACCATCAATGCTGTGGCAAGCATCATCCTGGCCATGTTCCAGGCGACCGCAGAAAAATACGGATATAAGAAAGATCAAGTGAGCGCTACCCCTCAAAACGATATTCTCAAAGAGATGATCGGTCGGGGGGCGTGGATCTTTCCGGTAAAACCCGCCGTACGGCTCATCGGTGATACGATCGAATATTCGATGAAGGAACTTCCCCGAACCAACCCTGTCAGTGTGTGTGGTTATCACATTCGCGAATCGGGTTGTTCCCCTGTTCAGGAAATCGCTTACGCCTTCCAGATTGCCAATACGTATATTGAGGAAGTCCTGCGCCGTGGCCATCGCATTGACGAGTTTGCCAGAGGCTTCACGTTCAATCTCAACGTGTATGGAAACCTCTGGGAACAAGTCGCCAAGTTCCGTGCGGCAAGAAAACTCTGGGCAAAAAACCTGAAGGAGCGGTACGGGGCCAAGGATCATCGATCCCTTTTCTTACGGGCCATCTTTGGCGGTGGCGGATATGGGATGACCAAAGCCCAGCCCGAGAACAATATCATTCGAGGTGCTTACTATGCCCTGGCGGCGGCTTTAGGTGGCGCTCAGACGACCGCCCTCTGCTCCTTTGACGAAGCCTATACCATCCCCACGCCCAGAGCAGCCCTCCTCTCCCTCAGGACCTTTCAGATTCTGATGGAAGAGATTGGCTTGAGGGATACGGTCGATCCCCTGGCGGGTTCCTATTTCATCGAAACCCTGACGAAACAGATGGAGGGAAGAATTCTTGAGGAGATGAAACGAGTCGATGACATGGGAGGAATGATCAAGGCCGTTGAGACCGGCTACGTTCAGAAAGAAGTCGCAAGGCAGGCCTACGAGTTTGAGAAAGGGGTCCAAAAGGGAAAATTGATCAAAGTGGGAGTTAACAAATATACTGAAGGGGAAGAGATGGAGGTTGAACTCCACGAATACCGATTGGAATCTGCAGAAGAACAGGTCCAGCGGCTTCGAGAGGTCAAACGCGAGAGGGACAATCGAAAGGTTTCACAGTTGCTGAAGGACCTCGAAAGTGCTGCAAGGGCTGAGAGGAATGTCATGCCCTACCTTCTTGAATGCTGTAAGGCTTATGCCACGCTGGGTGAGATGACAAAGGTCTTTAAGGGTATCTACGGAGAATTCAGAGAACCCTCTATATTCTAGAACACGGAGTGATGAAGAAGAGTTCGGATTTGGGACGACAGATCAGGGGGTCAGGATGGCAGAAAAGTCCTATCGGTTAGGCTGTGACATTGGCGGCACCTTCACCGACTTTGTCCTGCTGAACGATCGAACAGGGGAGATAAAGATCTATAAGTGTCTGACCACTCCTAACGACCCTTCGGATGCGGTGGATTACGGCATCAGAGAAATGGAGAAGAATACACCGGGCTTTATGGAAAAGACGGACGAGCTGATCCATGGAACAACCCTGGTCATCAATTCAATCATCGAAAGAAAGGGAGCCAAAACAGGTCTGATCACCACCAAGGGCTTCAGGGATGTTTTGGAAATCGGAAGAGGGATCCGGTACGCGCCTTACGATGTTTTTGCTGAATTCCCGGAGCCCTTGATTCCGAGGCAATTCCGTCTCGAAGTGAACGAAAGGATCCGGAGCGACGGGACCGTCTTGAAGCCGCTCGACCCCGAGGAGGCGAGACAAAGGGTCCGGTCTGTCCTCAACATGGGCGTAGAATCGATTGCCGTCTGCCTCATTAATTCTTTTGAGAATCCAACCCATGAGCTGATGCTCAAGGAGATCATCGAACAGGAAGCTCCCGGCATGTCCATCTCCATTTCATTCCGGGTTTTACCGCAGATTAAGGAGTATGAGAGGACCAGCACCACAGCGACCAACGCCTATGTGAAGCCTCTGACAGGAAGATACCTGTCACGGCTAGCCGGGAGGTTGGAGTCGACTGGCTTCAAAGGAAAACTCTTCATCATGCTTTCAAGCGGGGGGGTAACCTCCGTTGAGACAGCCGCCGAGTTTCCTGTACGAATCATCGAATCTGGTCCGACCGCAGCGGTCATTGCGGGCCAATACTATGGGAAACTCTTCGACATCTCGGAGATGTTCTGTTTTGATATGGGAGGGACGACCGCGAAGTCCTGCCTGATTCAGAAAGGGGTTGCCGGTGTCGTACCGACGTTCGAGGTTGGCCGAGTCCAGAGGTTCATGAAAGGGAGCGGCCTGACCATTCAAGTTCCCGTGGTGGACTTAATGGAGATCGGAGCAGGGGGCGGGAGCATCGCAAAGGTAAGCAAAATGGGAACACTTCAGGTGGGGCCGGAAAGTTCGGGAGCAGATCCCGGACCCATCTGTTACGGAAGCGGAGGGATCGATCCCTGTGTTACCGATGCCGATCTCTTATTGGGCTATCTCGATGAGAACTACTTCCTGGGCGGTGAAATGAAGCTCGATAAGGAGGCAGCCCGGCGTGGCATCGACGAAAAGATTGCCAAACCGTTGGGGGTCTCCTTCATGCAGGCGGTATGGGGAATCCATGATCTGATCAACGAAACAATGGCCGCAGCAGCGAAGACGCATATTGCCGAAAAGGGTGGAAACCCAAAAATCGTAACGATCGTCGCTTTCGGAGGAGCGGGGCCGGTCCATGCTTATGGGTTGTGCAAGAAATTGGGAGCCCCCCGGTTGCTCGTTCCGCCGAATGCCGGAGTAGGGTCGGCCCTCGGTTTCTTCACTGCTCCTCGGGCCTTTGACCTCCTCCGGAGCCACAAGGTCTCCCTGGAGGCTGCCAAATTTGGTGAAATTGAAAAAATATTTAGGGAACTGGAAGCGGAGGCAACACGAATCTTAAAGAAAGAGGCCACCGAAAAAGATGTCAAAATCGAACGATCCCTGGATATGCGTTTTGTCGGTCAGGGATCGGAGACCCATGTCCCGCTCGCCGAAAGAGATTTCACAAAGATGAAGAAGGACGGAGTCCGGCGACGCTTTGATGAAGTCTATGAGAAGTTATACGGAAGGACCTATCCTGACTCGGAAGTGGAGTTCATTAACTTCAAGGTCAGAGCGAGTCTCCCGGAACGGCTGATTCAATTTGCAAAACTTGGGCAGAAGGGGAAATCTCTCGATCGGGCGGTCAAGGGGGAACGCAAGGCTTACTCCCCTATCACCGGAGACTTTATTCCGTTCACGGTCTACGATCGATACCAACTCGCTCCGGGCGTAACATTTGAAGGCCCTGCCATCATTGAGGAGAAGGAGTCGACCGTCATCGTGGGCGAGGGTGGCTCCGTTTCAGTAGATGATTTTGGATTTCTATGGATTGATGTTTGGACGCCAGACCGTGTTCCTTTGCGGCGGATTGAAAACCGTCGCTCCGCATCAAGAAAGGCCAAACCCAAGACCTCGGCCCGAGGTAAATCGAAGCGGAAAGGTTAATAGGGGTTTGAGAAGATAATTTTTTTCGGCTGCCTGTGAGGAGGCATGATGATGCGACGAAAAGGGCGACCATTCGATCCCATCACATTAGAAATACTCTGGCGAAGACTGATCTCCATCGTGGATGAATCCGATGGTTCTGTTGCCCGGACCGCATTTTCAAGTCTGTTGCGAGATGCGCATGACTACACCTGTATGTTCACAGACCAGAAAGGTCGGGAACTTGCACAAGGGTCGTTTGCAACCCCCGGCCAGTCTGGAGCGATGGCATTGGGCATTAAAAACCTCGTCACCCAGCTTCCTCTGGAGACTTACAAACCCGGCGATATCTTCATCACCAATGACCCCTGGGCCCTGGCAGGCCATCTGAACGATGTCTGTGTGATGAGTCCTATATTCTATAAGAATAAAGTAGTGGCTTTCACCGCCTGCGTTTTTCACCATTCGGATATCGGGGGTCGCGTCTCCTCGGACAACCATGATGTCTTTGAGGAGGGACTCTTCATCCCTCTCGTGAAGCTCTACGACGGAGGGGTGCTCAATCCGTCCGTGATGGAGATGATCCGCTGGAATGTCCGGACACCCGATGAGGTGATCGGAGATATCCGCTCCCAGATTGCAGCCAATCATGTCTGCTCGGAGAAGATAGGCCAGATGCTCAGGGAAAATGATTTAGAGAATCTGGATGACCTTGCAGACCAGGTGATCAGCCGAACAGAGAAAAGCATGAGAGAGGAGATCGAGAAGATCCCCGATGGCATCTACCGCGCGGAAGGCATCATCGAGCAGATCAAGGGGCAAGAGGATGTGGTGATTAAGGCAGCCGTTGAAGTGAAAGGAAGCGATATCACGGTGGACCTGGATGGGTCTTCCCCCCAGGTGAATTGGGGTGGCAATGTGGTGTACAACTTCACGTATGCCTATGCATTTATGGCGATCAAGAGCATGTTTGGACCGGACATACCGAACAATGATGGCTGCGCAAAACCCGTCAAACTGAAAGCCCCTGAAGGGACTGTCGTGCACTGTAAATTCCCCGCAGCCGTGGCAGCCCGGCTCGTGATCGGCCATTACATCACGGAGATCATCTACAGAGCGCTCTCGGAGGTCGCGCCGGTCAAAGTGATTGCCGCAAGTGGGGGTACGCCTGCCCAGATGAATGTGTTCTACGGGAAAAGGAATGACGGAAGGCCGTGGCATTCCGTGATCATCCGGGGCGGCGGAATGGGAGCGAGTTCCGTCAGCGATGGGAATTACGTCTACATCTTCCCTGCGAATGGTGCGAATACGCCTGTTGAGATTTTCGAAAGCGACACGCCTCTCCTCGTGGAAAACAGGGAGCTCCTTGCCGATTCGGGCGGTCCGGGCAAGATGAAGGGAGGGATTGGGCAAAGAGAAGTTTTTAAAGTGCCCGACGACCAGTATGCCCCTCTCCCACCCGTGAACTTAGGGATACAGGCAGGAAGACACATCCATCCCCCGGAAGGACTCTTCGGCGGCAAGCCAGGGGCCAAAGCACAGTTTCTGGTCAATGGAGTTTCTGGAAATCCTTTTGGGTTGACGCAGCTAAGACCGGGTGATGTCGTAACGATTGATGCTGCCGGCGGAGGGGGCTATGGAAATCCGCTGGAGCGGGAACCCGAAAGGGTGGAGCGTGACGTGATGGAAGGATATGTGAGCCTTGAAAGAGCCCGGGAAGATTATGGGGTCATCATCAATCCCAAGACCCTGACGCTTGACGAGGAGGGAACCAGAAAACTCAGGGAATCTTTGAGGAAGGCTTTTTGATATAAATGACTAAGGAGCCGATAACTAAGTAGCGGAGGATAATCTATGGGGCGAACCTTCATGCCGAAAATCAGGACGGAGAGGGAACTGAAGCAGATTCAGGCCGAAGGGCTTCAATGGACCGTAACCCATGTCTATGAGAATTCCGAATTCTACCGGAAACGATTTGGTGAAGGGGGGGTGAAACCCAAGAATATCAAATCCCTCAAGGATATCTCTAAACTCCCTTTTACGACCTCGAAAGATCTTCAGGAAGAATATCCTTTCCCGCTACGATCAACCCCTTTTGAAAAGATTGTTCGAATCCACGCTTCCTCCGGAACCACCGGAAAGCGAAAGGTCCTCTGCTACACCCAGAAGGATATTGATGACTGGGCCAATATGTTTGCCCGCTGTTATGAGATGGCTGGATTGACACCGAAGGACCGGGTCCAGATTGCCGTGGGATACGGCGTATGGACAGCGGGAGTGGGTTTTCAGATGGGAGTGGAACGCTTGGGGGCCATGGCCATTCCCGTTGGTCCGGGCAATATCGATATGCAGTGTCAGTTCCTGGAAGACCTTCAATCCACCGTCCTATGCAGCACCGCCTCGATGGGCATCCTCATGGCAGAGGAAATCAAGAAGAGAGGCCTGAGAAACAAAATCTCTCTCAAGAAATTGATTATGGGTTCTGAGCGCTCAAGCGATGCCCAGAGAAAGAAGATGAAGGAGCTCCTGGGCCTGGACCATGTCTTCGATATTCCCGGGTTGACCGAACTTTATGGTCCTGGCACAGGGCTCGATTGTATCTATCACGAAGGCATTCATTACTGGGCGGACTACTACATTCTTGAACTTCTGGATCCCGAAACACTTCAACCTGTTCCACCCGGAGAGACGGGTGAGATGGTGGTTACAACCCTCCGAAAAGAAGCTGCTCCTCTTGTCCGCTACCGGACGCGAGACCTCACTAAGCTCATTCCTAAACGGTGCTCTTGTGGCTCCATCCTTCCAATGCATGACCGATTGTTGGGTCGTTCGGACGATATGTTTATCATCAGAGGGGTCAACATCTATCCCGGTCAGATTGACCATATCCTCTCCAACACAAAGGGTGTGGGCAGTGAATACCAGATTCACCTTGACCAAGAAGAAGATGGTAAGGACTATATGACGATTAAGGTCGAAAGAACGGAAGGGGGTCCTCCGGCCGAAGACCCAACTTTGGCCAAGTCTATTGAGGATGGGATTAGGAAACAGATTCTGGTCAGCGGAACCGTGGAAATCGTTAACTACGGAACCCTTCCGAGATCGGAACGGAAGAGCAAACGGGTTTTTGACGACCGAGGCGTTTGAATCGAATGCGGAATGTAGAATGTGGAATGCAGAATCAATTTATAATGCTTTTTACATTAGAAAAAGGAGGTGCTAGGGTTCAAGAAAAAGCTTGACAAATTGGGTGTATTATATACAGTTTACGGCAAATAGCTCTTCAAACTTAGAAAGGAGGACCAGAGAAAATGAAACAAAAGTCACTATGCGTCCTAATGATTGCAACATTTTTATTAGGGATGAGTTTACTGCCTGCTCCTGCCCGAGCCCAAATCAAGCTCACTTATGCAAACTTTCCCCCTGCTCCAACCTTCCCGTGTGTCCAGATGGAGGCATGGAAAAAAGAGGTAGAAAAAAGGACCGGAGGAAAGGTGGCCATCCAAACCTTTCCCGGGAGCACACTGCTCAATCCAAAGAACATGTTCGAAGGGGTTATCTCCGGGACGGCGGATATCGGTTGCTTGGCAATGAGTTACCAACCAGGCCGTTTCCCTCTCTCAGAGGCGGTTGACCAACCTGTCGGATTTTCGAGCGCAAAAGCCGCAAGCCTGACTCTCTATGATCTTATCGAAAAATATAAACCAAAAGAATTTGAACAGGTAAAGATTATTACCTTGTTTACATGCCCACCAGCGAATATCATGACCAGTAAACCAGTGAAGTCTCTTGCGGATCTGAAAGGACTGGAATTGAGGGTGGGGGGAACCCAGGCAGACATCATCAAGAATTTGGGCGGGATCCCTGTCGCCATGCCGCAGTCCGATACACCCGAGGCACTCCAGAAAGGTACGGTGAAAGGGCATGTCTCTTCCATGGAAGTCCTCAAGGACTTTAACTACGCTTCATACACAGCGAATGCCACCATCACAAACCTCTGGGTGGTCACCTTTAGCGTCGTGATGAATAAAAATAAGTGGGACTCACTGCCTGCCGATGTGAAGACAGTGATCGATGGCATGAGAAAAGAATGGGCGCTCTGGACAGGAAACTATGTTGATGATCACGTTCAGGAGTCGCTCAAATGGTCGAAGGAAAAATATAACCTTCAGATTTGGGAACTTCCTGCCGGTGAAAAAGCAGAGGTAGCCAAACTCATCAGACCCCTCATCGACGAGTATGTCCAGAGGGTTACGAAGGCGGGGTTAAACGGCAGCGAGATCATGAAGGATGTCTACGCGTTAAAGGCGAAGTACGAAGAGCAGTACAAGTAATGCATGATGGGGTGCCCGGGGATTATCCGGGCATCCCATTTTTTTGTGTAACGAGAGTTGACTGAGATGGACGGGGGAAGAGAATGAACACTCTCGAAAAGGTAAATGCTTTCCTCAACAAGATCCTGATGGTTTTAGGCAGTGTCGCCGTACTCCTCCTCATGTCCGTTGCGACCGTCAACGCTTTTTTGAGAATCCCTATGATTAAATCAAGCTGGCGAGGGGCCTATGAAACCGTGGGGTTTTTAGGAGCCATTGTCATTGCTTTTGCGCTCGGCTACACCCAGAAAAGAAAAGATCATATCGTTGTCGATATCCTGACAGAAAAATTCCCTAAGAAGGTCAACAGGATTCTGGATGGAATTAATTATTTCATCACCATGATATTCTTTGCCATCATTTCCTGGCAAGTATTTATCTGGGGCATGAAAATATCGAAATCAGGAGAGGTTTCGGAAACCTTAAAAATTATCTTCCATCCTTTTATCTATAGTGTCTCATTTGGATTCGCAGTCTTCTCTCTCACGCTTTTTATCGATTTTCTCAAGAACCTGAAAAGCAAGGAGGACTAGACAACAGATGGAAGGGCCACTCGTTGGTGCTTATGGAATTCTTCTCATGTTTGTCGTCCTCTTCTTGGTCAGGATACCTGTCGGCTTTACGATGGCCTTGGTTGGGTTTTTAGGATTCAGTTATGTGGCCGGCGTCAAAGCAGCCCTCGGAATGATCGGCACCGATATGTGGAATATCTTCTCGAATTATGGCCTGACGGTCATCCCCATGTTCATCCTGGTCGGGGAATTTGCTCATTACGGAGGATATAATAATACGCTTTATAATACGACCTACAAATGGTTTGGCCATTATCGGGGAGGGCTGGCCATCACCACGATTATGGCCTGTGCTGCCTTTTCAGCCATCAGCGGTTCGAATACGGCAACGGCGGCGACCATGAGTTCCGTGGCTATCCCGGAAATGAAAAAGTATAACTACCATCCGATGCTCACTGCAGGATCGGTCGTGGCGGGTTCCACCCTCGGGGTCATGATTCCCCCGAGTATTGTGCTGGTCGTTTATGCCATCTACACAGGCCAATCCATCGGCAAACTTTTTTTCGGAAATGTGATCCCCAGTGCCATCCTTACCCTTCTCATCGCAGCCACCGTGATCTACATCTGTCATCGACATCCGGACTGGGGTCCCAAAGGGCCCAAAAGCACTTGGAAAGAAAGATGGCGGGCCCTTCCCGATGCGATCGATATCGTCATTCTATTTCTTATCATCATGGTCGCTCTTTTTACAGGGATGGTGACTGCGACAGAAGCTGCGGCAGCCAGCAGCGCCGTGGGCCTGATTATCTGTATTGTAAGAAAAAAACTGACCTGGAAGGGATTTGTTGCTTCATGTGTGGACACGCTTCGTATTTCATGCATGGTTTTTATGATTGTTGCTGGGGCCACGATTTTCGGCCGTTTTCTTGCCGTGACCCGATTACCCTTCGAAGCAGCATCGTGGATCAGTACGCTTGCACTGCCAAATTGGATGTTACTCTGGATCATCCTCATCTGCTATATGATCGGCGGTTGCGTCATGGATGCCCTTGCATTTCTCCTTATCTCACTCCCTATTTTTTACCCCATTGTTCAACAGATGGGTTATGACCCGATTTGGTATGGACAGGTCGTTACGATCACCACAACCATGGGAGCCCTCATGCCACCCATTGGGATATGCTGCTATGTCGTTGCCGCTATGGCCAAGGATATTCCCATCGGAACAGTTTTTAGAGGTGCCGTCTATTATATTCCTACTTATATTATTGCTAATATCCTCCTGATGCTGTTTCCTTATTGGACGGTTCTAGTCTTGTCAAATCTTGTTAGATAGATCGGTCCAGCAGATCATACCGGGTCGCCCAATGGAGGGCTCCATGAAAAAGTTTGACTACCTCAGACCCCAAACTCTTGAAGAGGCCCTTTCCCTCTTGAACCAACACGGGGAAAAGGCAAGACTGATTGCCGGGGGAACCGATGTCATCGTGATGATCAAGCAGAAAGCGATCGTTCCCGATGTCCTCATCTCTTTACAAGGGATCCCAGGTCTGGACCAGATTAAATACAATGGATCTTTGAGCATCGGACCCATGGTGACTCACCGGGCAATTGAGAAGTCTGGGGTCATCAGAAAGTATTTCTCTGCCTTGACGGACGCTGCCGATTGTCTCGGCTCCGTCCAGATCCGTAACGTAGCCACCATCGGCGGTAACATCTGTACGGCTGCCCCTTCTGCAGATACAGCCACTCCCCTTCTGGTTCTCGGAACTCAGGTCACGATTAAAAACCCCAAGGAAGAGAAAACCCTTCCTATTGAGCAGTTCTTTAAAGGACCAGGGGAAAGCGTATTGAAAACAGGGGAAATGGTAAGAGAGCTATTGATCCCCAAGCTTTTGCCCAATACCGGATCCGCTTACTATAAGCTTCAGAGGCGACTTGCCTTGGACCTCCCCATCTTAGGAGTCTCTGTCCTACTTTCACTCGATAAGAACAAGGTCACTTGTTCAGATCTGCTTTGCACTTCCTCCCCTATTTCAACCATCCTTCATAAGATGGAGGAAGATGGAATCATTTGCAGGGATGTGAGGATCGCTTTGGGAGTGGCGGCGCCGACACCGATGAGGGCATTGAAGGCCGAAGCCCTTCTCAGGGGCAAGAAACTGAGTGATGAACTCTTGGAGGAGGTGGCCAATACCGCCTGCCAGGAAGCTCAGCCAAGGGACTCGATCCGGGGCGAAGCCTGGTACCGCAAAGACATGATCAGGGTCCTGGTAAAACGGATGGCTATGAAATCGATTGAGAGAGTGGTCCGGCCTGCAGAAACCATCTTTCCGGAAAGGCCTTGGTAGCCACCTATTTCCTGCGTGCCGGTAGGCAGGAGTTGAGGTGAGGGCCTGAGAATTCTATTTAGGAGAATGAAGCGATGAAACAGTCCGTCACTTTTATTTTAAATGGAGAATCGATTCAGGTGGAAATCGAACCTCATCTCACCCTATTGCAATTGCTAAGAGATAAATTGGAACTGACAGGAACGAAAGAAGGGTGTGGCATGGGGGAATGTGGTGCCTGTACAGTCCTTTTAGACGGGAAGGTAGTCAATTCCTGCATCTTTCCTGCCATGGAAGTAGATGGAAAGAACGTAATGACCATTGAGGGCCTGACGGATGCGCAAGGCAATCTCCATCCCATCCAAAAGGCTTTCATTGAGCAGGGAGCCGTTCAATGTGGTTTCTGTACACCGGGAATGGTGCTCGCTGGCAAAGCCCTCCTGGATGAGAATCCAAAACCCACAGAGGAAGAGATTCGTCACGGCATTGCAGGAAACTTATGTCGCTGTACGGGTTACATTCAGATTGTTCAGGCCGTGAAAGCAGCCAGCGGGCAGTAACAGAGCGGGGGGTTATCATGGAAGAGTTTATCAACGTTGGGAAGCGAATCCCCAAGATGGATGCAGAGGAAAAGGTTACGGGCAAGGCGGTCTATATTCACGACCTGAAGATTCCGGGAATGCTCTATGGAAGAATTCTCTACAGCCTTCATCCCCACGCAAAGATACTAAGCATCGATACCACCAAGGCCGAAAGCCTCCCAGGCGTCAAGGCCGTTTTAACAGGATACAATATTCCAACCATTAAGTTCGGCTTCTATAAAGACAATGTTCCTCTTAAGGCGAACAAGGTATGTTCTTTCCGGGATGAGATCGCGACCGTTGCCGCTACCGATCCAGATATTGCTCAAGAGGCTTTGGAACTCATCAAGGTCGAATATGAAATCCTCCCTGCAGTTTTTGATCCCGAGGAGGCCATGAAGGAAGGGGCTCCCTTAATTCATGAGGAGCATGTGGGGGGCAAGGAGAAGAAACCGACGAATGTCCTTAACCTTCCTTGGAGACTTGTCTCTGGAGATGTCGAAGAAGCTAAGAAAAACTCTGCCTATGTTGCAGAAGATCGTTTTAAGGTGACCTGGGTTGCCCACTGCTGTTTGGGAACAAGTGGATGCCTCGCGCAGTTCGATATGAAAAACAATCTTACCATGTATAGCATCACCCAAATCCCTTCTCTCGCCCAGAGGGACTTTACAGAGGCTCTCACTGCTATGGGATTGAAGAATAAGAAGGCTCGAGTGATCAAAACGATGATCGGTGGTGGATTTGGAAGCAAACTCGATACCTACGCCTTTGAATACATTGCCATCCTGCTTGCTTATAAGACCAAAAGACCTGTCAAGATTATTTTCAGCCGTGAGGAGGAGTTTTTTGCCACCTCTCCAAGACAGTGCGCTATTATTGACATCGCTCAGGGATGCACGAAAGAGGGAACATTAACCTTCCGTGATATCCGAATGATTCTCGACAATGGGGCTTATACCTCTTGGGGGGCTACGGTCCCCTCTGTCATGATGATGCCGTCTTCATCCCTTTATAAAGTACCTAATATTCGATTCTCGGCGAAATGCGTCTATACCAACAACACCTACTCTCAAGCCATGAGAGGATATGGAACTCCTCAGGTAACTTTCGCCATCGATTCGCAAATCGACGCCTTGGCCGAAAGAGCTGGGATTGATCCTCTCGATTTCAGATTGAGAAATGCTAATATGCCAGGTGATGTTACACCTCAGAACTTTAAGATCAATACCTGCGGTCTGAGGGAGTGCATTGATGCCGTGGCACAAAAGTTGGATTGGCGACAGGTTCGAGGAAGGAAAGATGGAAGAGGAGTTGGAATGGCTTCCCTCATCCACGTTGGAGGAGGTGCTCGGGTCTATAAATCGGATGGTTGTGGAACGATCATCAAAATGGACGATTTTGGGACCGTCAACGTTTTCACTGGTGCAACAGATATGGGGCAAGGTGCGGATACGGTCATCGCTCAAATTGTCGCTGAAGAACTTGGGGTCAGAGTGGAGGATGTGGTTATGACCCACACAGACACCGATATTTGTCCCTGGGATGTTGGAGCCCATGCCAGTCGAACAACTTTTGTGGCTGGGAATTCTGCTAAAGGTGCGGCAAAAAAAGTAAAGGACCAACTTCTTCAAGTAGCAGCCAAGTCAATGGGTGAAAGTCCTGAGAACTTAGATATTCGGGATCGAACCATCTTCTCAAAGAAAGATCCTGAGAAGAAGTCTCCTTTGGGAAAAATATTAAGGGCTGCCCATTATGCCGCTGGCGGAAGCATGATGATGGCGGAATGCTTCTATGATCCTAACAATGAGAATTTAGACAAAGAGCTTAAGGGAAACCTCTCTGTCACATACACTTTTGGAACACACGGCGTAGAGGTGGAAGTGGATAAAGAAACCGGTCAAGTAAAGATCCTTAAATATGTAGCCGCGCATGACGTGGGCAGGGCCATCAACCCTATGCTCCTGGAAGGTCAGGTCTATGGTGGAGCCACGATGGGAATCGGTTATGCCTTGACCGAAAGGCTCATCCTGAAGGATGGAAAAGTGATGAATCCAAATTTCCTTGACTATAAGATGCTGACAGCTAAGGATGTTCCAAATATTGAAACCATCGTCATCGAAACAAATGATTCCTTCGGACCCTTCGGTGCAAAAGGAGTTGGTGAGCCGGGTTTAGTTCCAACAGCACCCGCCATCGCCAATGCCATTTATGATGCCGTGGGGGTGAGGATCAAGGATCTTCCCATGACTCCAGAAAAGATATTGGCCGCGCTAAAGGAAAAAGAATCAAGCCACTAAGTCTCTGACTCAGGATTGTGCACCATTTTTTGTATACACTATCCAAATCTGGACCAGGAGGCGATTTTCATGGACGACGCAGAACTCTTTAAAAATATTACCGTTTTGAGTCTGGAACAGGCAACTGTTCTCCCCTATTTGACCCTCCGTCTGGCTGAGGAAGGAGCCCAGGTAATTCGTCTGGAGCATCCTATTTATGGAGATCCCAATCGACGAGTGGGGGGCGATGTGTTGAAAGAAGATCGGATGTTTTCCTATTATTTGTCCATCAATGCCGGGAAAAAGGCACTCACGCTTGATATCGGGGCGCCTGAGGGCCAGGAGATTCTCAAAAAACTCATCACCCGACTAAAAGCGGATATCTTTGCCACAAATCAACTTCCCAGAAATTATGCAAAACTGGGCATCGAGTATGAGATGCTCAAGAAGATCAAGGAGGATATCATCTGGCTCGGAATGACAGGGTTTGGTCCCCAGAGCAATGAAGCCGCTTATGATCCGGTGCTTCAGGCGAGAGGGGGATTGATGGAATTAACCGGAGAAAAGGGAGGAACGCCTCAAGTCATGGGCATCCCCCTTCCCGATATGGGAGCCAGCGAGCATGGCTATGGCCTTCTGATGAAAGCCCTCTTTAAAAGAGCAGTGACAGGCCAAGGAAGTCGCATCGATCTCTCGATGTTCGAAAGCACCGTTTCCTGGCTCACTCAGGCAATCACCCATACGGTTTCCTTCCATAAGAAAGTTTCTCGAAGGGGAAATACTCACGAATTCTTTGCTCCTGTTTCTGTCTATGAGACGAAAGATAGCTATGCCTATGTGGCGGTAGGAAATGATAAGCAGTGGGAGACGATGACAAAGATTCCCGGGTTTGAATCCCTTTATAAAAAGGAGTATGAAAGAAATGCCGGCCGTATTGCAGATGTGGACAACTTAAATCATGCGATCCAAGCCATTACTAAGAAATTTTCGACGGACAAATTGATTGACATCTTCAACAAGGCCACGATTCCCGTTTCCAAAGTCAACACCATTGAAGATGTCACCCGGGATCCGCTGGTCAAACCGAATCTGATTCGAAGCAAAGACCCCAAGACAGGGACGGAGATTACCATCGCCCCCCCTCCCACGAATAACCCTCATCTCAAACGGATCGACCGAATGATGAGCTTCCCTCCCCGATTGGGTGAACACAATGAGGAGATTTATGGTAGTCTCTTGGGATACAGTAGCGCCCAGCTGAAGGAGTACAAGGAGAAGAATATCATTTAGTTCTGAGTTCAGAGTGGGGAGTTTGGGGATTGAAGCATGCATACTCCGTACTCAGTTACTCCGAACTTATCTCTCCCATGGCGACGAAAGGAGTAACCCTCCATGGCTCTCGACTTCAGTTTTACACAAGACCACGAGTTCTTCAGGCAGACCGTCCGGGTTGCTGTAAAACGTTTAATCCTACCCCGGGTCAAGGAACTGGATGAAAAAGAAGAATTCCCCTGGGACCTCTGGAAGGAATTTGCTGCCCTGGGGTATCTCGGTCTGAGACATGAAGAAAAATACGGGGGCATGGCAACCGATACCATTAGTCAGATGATCTTCTATGAAGAACTCGCAAGGGGATCTTGTGGATTTGCTATGTCGGCGATCATGCAGATTCTCATGGGAACCTATTTCATCGGACGTTTTGGAAGTGAGGCCATCAAACAAAGAATCCTTGTGCCAGCGATCAAAGGAGAGAAAATCGGAACCATTTGCTTCACGGAAGATCAGTCGGGGTCGGATCTTGCGGGAACAAGAACTCTCGCAACGAAGGTGGACGGAGGTTGGAGGATCGACGGCCGAAAACAGTGGATCAGCAACGGTCCCATTGCTGAGTTTTCTACAGTGATGGCAACGGTGGATCGGAAAATGGGCCTTAAGGGACTTAATTTTTACCTCGTAGAAAGGAAGACGGAGAATCGCGATGGGTTCGTCCCCGGCCAGAAGATCCATAAATTGGGCTCTCGCTGCTCGGTGACAGGTGAGTTGGTGTTCGACAATGTCTTTGTTCCTGATGAGAATTTCTTAGGAGAGGAAATCGGCAAAGGAGTTCAGTATGCCGGAAACATCCTCAACGAAGTACGTGTCATGACGGGTATGTGCGCTTTGGCGATTGCAAAAGAAGCCATGGAAGATGCAAGACAATATGCCAATAACCGAATTGCTTTTGGAAACCCTATCAGCCAATATCAACTCATTCGCGAAAAATTTGCCAAATTCTGGGCCTGGTATGAGGCTTCGCGAACCTTCCTCTACAAATGCGCGTGGATGATTCAAAACAAGATGCCTTGTACTAGTGAATGCATGCTAGCCAAATATCATTCTACGGAAATGTGTATGTATGCGGTGGAAGAGGCCATGAGGATCTATGGTGGAAACGCCTTCTGCAGTGACATGTCTGTTCAACGATTCTGGAGAGATGCCAAATTCTTGCTCTACGGCGGTGGCACCCATGAAGTTCTGTGTGATTATCTGGGAAGGATTTACCTTAAAGATTAACGCACATTCCTTTCTGAACTAAAGAGGAACCCGGCGGTCCATTGAGTTCCATTTCGCATAGGTTGTTGATCTCTGGTGCTGTATGCTTGCCAAAGTTCTGAGCAGTGCAGTTTTTGGAATCGATGCCTATTGGGTGGGACTCAGCTGCCAAGGGCTTAGCCCGTGGGACTCCAAATCCCAGAGAGTGCTCAAATCACTGAAAGAGAAATAGAACCATCATCTGGAGGAAGATATGAGGCTACCGCCTTTTCAGTACCTTGAACCCACGAATGTGGAAGAAGCGCTATCCATGATTGCTGTCCACAAAGAGGCGGTAAAGATCATGGCCGGCGGGACAGATTTGTTGAACCGTATGAAGTTGAGGCTTATTAAGCCCACCTTCGTGATGAACATCGGCAAGCTCCGGAACATGGACGGCATAGACAGTGGCGACACCGAAACCGTCATCGGCGCCAATACACGGCTAAAAGATATAGCCGGTGCGCCGCTCATCAACAAGAAATTCAGGGCGATCGCGGAGGCCGCCTCCCGGGTGGCATCACCGACGATCACCAACATGGCGACGGTAGGCGGCAACATCCTCCAGAACACGCGATGCATGTACTATGACCAGTCCAGGATGGTCCTCAATGGGCTTGAACGCTGCCACAAGAGAGGCGGAACCGTATGCCTCGCCGTCAAAGGCAGTCAACGCTGCTTCAGTGTCTACCAGGGTGACATGGCGCCGGTGCTCACCGCGTTCGATGCGCGGTGTATCCTTGAAAGGAAGGGCTCAACACGTACGGTGTCCATCAGAGAGCTGTTTACCAACAACGGAGTAACCCCCTTTGCCATTGGGGCCGATGAATTGCTTACAAAGATCATCATCCCTAAACCCGAGGGCATTTACGGCTCTGCCTATCGGAAGTTGCGACTCCGGGGAAGCGTTGACTATCCGCTGGCGTCCGCAGCGGCTTTCGTCTCTGTCACGAACAATAGGAAGGTGACCACATGCCGTGTGGTCATTGGCGCCAGTGGAGCTGCTCCGAAGGTGATTGACGTGGCGTCCTGTGAAACCGATTTGGAGGAGATTGCTCAGAAGGCATACGAATGTGCTGAAGGGGTTGATAATCTCCAAATGCCCGGTGCGTACCGGAGGAAGATGGTAAGCGTCCTAACGAAACGGGCCATCAAGGCGGCGATTAACGGGATCAAGGAGGGAATGTGACATGAATGAGATGAAGAAAACAGTCATAACCCTGAATGTAAATAACGAAACCTACGAACTCGTGGCTTATCCCAACCGGACACTCCTCGAAGTACTCCGTGACGATCTCCACCTCACCGGAACAAAAGAGAGTTGTGGCGAAGGGGTATGCGGCTCCTGCACGGTACTGGTTGACGGCACGCCAGTCCGCTCCTGCCTTACGCTTGCTGTCGCCGTTCAAGGCAAAGAGATCACAACCATTGAAGGGCTCCGTGTGGGTGAAAAACTCCACCCTGTCCAGGAGGCGTTTGTCAACCACCACGCGATACAGTGCGGGTTCTGCAGTCCCGGTATGATACTGACCTCTTACGCACTCCTGAAAGAAGACCCAAGGCCCACGGAAGCTGCGATACGCCGCGCCCTTTCGGGTAACATATGCCGTTGCACGGGCTACGCGAAAATTGTCGAAGCAGTAAAATCCCTGGCTGAGGAGGGGAAATAGGCCATGGAAAAGTTTGCCTATATCGGAAAAGATATGAAACGAATCGATACGACCTGTAAGGCAACGGGCGAAGCCGTCTTCTCGGCAGACCTTACACTACCCCGGATGCTCGTGGGGAAGGTGCTCAGATCCCCCCATGCCCACGCGCGAATCGTTGCGATCAATCCCGCAAAGGCGGAAAAACTTTACGGCGTCAAAGCCGTCGTCACTGCGAAGGATACTTGCGGGGATAAGTGGGGTGTTTTTAAATACACCCAGGACCAGCAGTTTCTTCCCACCGAGAAGGTACGTTATGTCGGTGAAGAGGTGGCCGCGGTGGCCGCCGTCGACGAAGACTCGGCGCTGGAAGCCCTCTCGCTCATTGAGGTCACCTATGAAGTGCTCCCGGCGGTCTATACCATCGAGGATGCGCTGGCACCCGGTGCGCCCCAGCTCCACGATGTCTATCCCAACAACATCAATGTCCACATCGTCATTGACGTGGGGGACGTTGAAAAGGGCTTCACGGACTCGTATCTCGTCAGGGAAGATACCTTTACCGCCCCGGAGGATTCTTATTTCCAGGGGGAACCCTACGCGGTGACGGCCCAGTTCGACCATGCGGGAAACCTTGAAATATGGATGCCCAATGCCGGACCCCATCTGAAAGCGAAACCCCTCTCGAATGTGCTCAAGATCCCTCTCAACAAGGTCAGGGTACGCAAGATCACCATCGGTGGCTCCTTCGGAGGCCGTTCTGAAATATCACCTGCCGACGTGATCTGTGCGTTCCTTGCGAAGAAGGCCCAGCGGCCGGTAAAGATCGTCTACTCACGGGAAGAAAACACAGTCTGTACGCGACAGGCCCACTCGATGATCACCAAGATAAAAACTGGCGTCGATAAAGAAGGCAGGGTTGTGGCCCGTGACATTACCTGCCACATGGACGGCGGTGCGTACAGCTCCACGGGCCCCATCGCGACCTCCGTGCCATTCCTCTGCATGGAGCAGGCTTACCGGATGGAGAATGTCCGCTATAACGGCTACCGGGTCCTCACGAACAAGCCCATCCGGGGCATGTTCCGCACCCACGGCAGGGGCTTTGCCTGCGGCGTTGACATCCAGCTCGATAGGATCGGCGAAACGATGGGGATTGACCCGCTGACGATGCGGCTTCGCAATGCCAGGCAGACCGGGGACACCACGCCGACGAAATCCTATGTGGCAAGCTGCGGCCTTACGGAGACCATCGAGAAGACGGGTAAGATGTCGCGGTGGGCTGAGAAATTCGGGAAACTGCCACCCTACCATGGCATTGGCATTGGCTGCAATTCCGTACAGACCGGTTTCCCCATGGGGATCCGGGGCGGCTCGCAGGCTTTTATTAAACTCAACGAAGACGGCGGCGTGACGGTCATCACCGGCATCGTCGACAACGGTCAGGGCAATGATCACATGATCGTCCAGATCGCCGCGGAAGAACTGGGACTCACTCCCGATGATGTACAGCTCATTACTGCAGACACGGAAGTGACACCCAGCGACCCCGGTTCGTACTCGATGTGCGAAACCTTCGTCGGAGGGAACGCAGTGCGCCTTGCCGCGCAGGACGTGAAGAAAAAACTGTTCAAGATCGCCGCCACTGAGTTGGGTGTTGGCGAGGAGGAACTGAGCGCGAGGAACCGAAAGATCTTTGTAACGAATAACCCCCAACAAACGATGAGCATCGCCAAGGCTGTCCGGATCGCCCTTTCCCGCAACGAATCGATCAGCGGAGAAGGCTCCTACTGGCCCAACGTGGACGGGAAACGTGAATGGGTCAAGAACCCCTTCGGCCAGCTCTCGGAGACCTTCTCCTTCGGCACCGTCATCTGCGAGGTGAAGGTCGATCCCGAGACGGGCCAGGTGGAAGTATTGACGGTGACAGCGTCACAGGACGTGGGGTACGCGCTCAACCCGAAGGTCATCGAGGGGCAGTTCGAAGGCGGCGTCGCCATGGGAGGCCAGGGCGGAATGCTGACGGAGTACCTCCAATGGCATGAAGGCAGGGTATTGACCCCCACACAACTCGGTTATCTCGTGCCACTCGCCATCGATATGCCAAAGATCAATACCATCATCGTTGAAACCATTGATCCCAACGGTCCTTACGGCGCAAAAGAGGCGGGCATGTCCGTCGCCATGAGCGCGGCGCAGGCCTATTGTGGCGCAATCTCCAATGCGGTGGGTGTCTACTTCCACGAGTATCCCATCACGCCGGATAAAATACTGAAGGCCATCGAGGAGAAAAAGAAGCGAGCAGGGTGAACCATGAAAATAGAGAAGATCGATCATATCAGTTTCGCAGTTAAAGATCTTGAAGAAACGAAAAGGATGTACAAGGAGGATTTTGGGTTAATCCCAACGTATGAATATATTGCGGAACCAGAAAAGATCAGAGTAGCAAGGTATGTAATCGGTGAGGTTGGAGTAGAGTTTATGGAGTCCACTGGACCGGACGGAGAAGTGGCTAAATTCATCGATAAGAGGGGAGAAGGCGCCTACCTGATATCGTACAAAGTAGATGATCTTTCAAAGGCTATGCAGGAGCTCAAAGATAAAAACATCAAACTCATCGATGATAAACCAAGAGAGATCTTCGGGATTCGATACGCCTTCGTGCACCATCCCAACAAGCTTCACGGGGTGCTCACCGAACTTCTGGAAGGGGATTTCGATGTAACAAAGAAATGATACTGATATGAAAACATGACCATCCCAAGGAGGGGTGAAAATGAAGGCATTGGTATTGGGGGGAACAGGAGGGATGGGCCAGGGAGTCGCCCGGGACCTCATTAAGCAGGAGCAGATCAGGAAGGTTATTCTCGGCGACATCCTTACAGACCCGGGCAGGCTGCAAGAGAAGTTGCGCGCCAGCGAGAAGGTATCGCTCATTAGAATCGATGTCAACGATCACAAGGGCTTGGTCAGCACTATCAGGGAGGCGGACGTGGCCATCAACTGCGCAGGGCCATTCTACAAGACGGCTGTTGCGGTAGCCAGGGCGGCCGTCGAGGCGAAGGTCAATTATATCGACATTTGCGATGACTATGAGGCGACGGACATCCTTTTTGCTTCTGATATCGATCAGGCTGCCCGAGAAGCAGGAATCACTGTCCTGACCGGAATGGGGTCGGATCCAGGAACAAACAACGTCATCGTCAGGTGGTACGCCAATCAACTGGACCGTGTTGACGAGATCGCCTTGTTCTGGGTCGTCAGTATCGCCGAGCTCGCGGGTGCAGCGTGGGATCATAGCCTTCATATGACCTTGGGTAAAATTCCCCAGTATTTGAACGGCAAACTGGAATACGTAGAGGGGGGTACCGGCGAGGAAACGGCTCAATTCCTTGAGCCACTGGGGTCCTGTCAGGTTCGGTATGTGGGGCATCCCCAGCCACTCACCATACCCCGCTATATCGAAGGGGTAAGAAATGTTGTGATCAAAGGCGCGCTCATACCATCATGGGTAGACCAGCTCATTAGGGAGCAGAAAGAGACGGGCTTTCTCAGTAAAGACCCAATAGAGGTCAAGGGAACTAAAATCGTACCTTATGATTTGAGTTTGCGGCTCTGGGATAGCATTCCCAAGAATAGGGATAAGGGGCCCTTCTCTTCCGGCTTGAAAGTGACCGTCAAGGGGGAGAGAAAAGGAAAAGAAGTGACCTACACGGCCGACATCGCGGGCAGGATGGCACCGGGAACAGGACTTCCCGCCTCGATTGCTGCCCTGATGCTGGATGCTGGCGAAGTCAAAACAAAAGGAGTGGTTGCCCCGGAAGGCTGCATCGATCCGGAGAAATTCATTGCTGCATTGGTAAAAAGAGGCGCCAAAATACATCAGACGAAAACGATAAAATCGATGCTTGAAGTCTAGCATGGATCGGGCATGTTCGCAGGAGGATCTCTATGAGAGAAGTCAAGAAACTGAGCATATCCAGGAGTTTGGAACTTTTTGAGGAGAGCACAAAATTTGTTCCCGGCGGGGTCCTGGGTGCGAGAAAACCCAGCGATTTCATCGAGGGAGAATATCCCATCTTCATTGAATCTGGTAAGGGCGGCAGAATCACCGATGTGGATGGGAATGAATATATCGACTTCCTCTGTGGCTACGGGCCCATTATCCTGGGCTATAGAGAAGAAGAAGTGGATGAAGCGGTCCTCAGGCAAATCAAAGATAAGGGCTTCTGCTTCACGCTCACACAGAGGTATCAGAATCAGGTCGCGAAAAAGCTGAGCGAGCTGGTCCCCTGTTCACAAATGAGCATTTTCCTAAAGACCGGGTCAGATGCCACCACGGCGAGCATCCGTATTGCGAGGGCATACACAAACCGCGTCAAGGTTGTGCGCTGCGGCTATCACGGGTGGCATGACTGGTGCGTTGAGATGAAAGGGGGCATTCCTCAAAAGTTCTACGAGGATGTGTATGAATTTCGTTACAACGATCTCCGTCAGCTCGAGGACTTGATGGCAAAACATGGCGATCAGACCGCCGCCATCATTATGACGCCTTTTGGGCATCCCCTCCATCAAAAGATGGAAGAACCCAGACCCGGGTTCCTTGAAGGCGTAAGAGAGATTGCCACACGTTATGGTGCCGTCTTGGTCTTTGATGAAGTCCGAACCTGTTTCAGGCTCAGGATGGGTGGGGCACAGGAACTTTATGGAGTTACCCCAGACTTGACGGTCCTCGGAAAAGGCATGGCCAACGGGTATGCGATCAGTGTTGTTACCGGAAAAGCTGACGTGATGATGGCCGCCGCATCAAAGCTTTTTATCTCTTCTACCTTCTTCCCGAACAGCGACGGCTACATTGCCGCTTTAAAAACCATCGAGATTCTTGAACGTGACCATGTCCTTGATCACATATGGCAAAAAGGCGGGCGTTTTCTGAAGAAAGTCCAGGGGATCATCAACAAGTATGACGTTGGAGCCGAGTTAAGCGGTGTTGCGCCCATGTTTTTCATCACCTTCAGGAGGGATCAGGCGGGTACCCATAAAGCCAAACGCGATGATTTCTACACTCAGCTCATCCGAAGAGGAATCTTTCTTACCCCACACCATCATGGATATATTTGCTACAGACACACGGAACAAGATCTGGACAGCACGGCTAAAGCGATTGATGAAGCGCTGGCCTACGTCAAGGAAAAACATCCAACGATATCAATGGATTAGAGAAATTGACTAATCTTTTTTCTGTTTCTGTGTCAGACTCATGGAGGTATTTTGCCTATGGCACTCGTCGTTCCCTTCCGAGCACTAAGGCCACAAAAGAATTACGTTCAAGACGTAGCGGCGTTGCCCTACGACGTTTTGGATTGGGATGAAGCGAAAAGAATCGGAGAGGCCAATCCGAAGAGTTTTCTCCACGTGGAGAAGCCAGAAATTGATTTTCCTGCCGACCGACCCGGCGATGAGCTGAGTATCCATGTCGCGGCCAGAAACACTCTGGAGCGATGGATTAAAGAAGGTTTCCTTTTTCAGGAAGATAAGCCCTGTTTCTATGTTTACGGACAGAAGCAGGGAGACTACGTCCAGTATGGGATCGTGGGATGTGTGAGCTTGGCTGAGTATGAGGCAGGCCAAATCAGGAAGCACGAACTGACTACCGTGGACAAGGAGCGGGACCGGATCAGAAATATCGACACGGTCAACGCCAACACAGGTCTTGTCTTCTGCGTCTATCCGACCAGTGACGCCATCAACCGCATGGTGGAGGAAATCGTCCGGGAAGCCCCTGAATACGATTTTGTCTTCGACAATGGCGTGGCAAACTCCGTCTGGGTGGTCCGCGATGATCAACGGATTGCGGCGATTCAAAAGGCCTTCCTTGAGGTCCAAGCTCTGTATATCGCCGATGGTCACCACCGGGCGGCTGCAGCAGCGGCCGTCGCCAGGCTACGCAGGAAGGGGCATCCTGCCCAGAAGGGCATTGAAGAATATGATTTTTTTGCGGCGGGGCTGTTTCCCGATCACCAGGTCAGAATTATGGGATATGACCGGGTAGTCAAAGATTTAAACGGACTGACGGAGAAGGAATTCCTCGGCAGAATCGGGGAAAGTTTCGTCGTCTCACCGGAATCCCGCCTGAAATCCCCATCACGTCTACATGAGTTCGGGATGTATCTCGGAGGAAAAGCCTTCTGTCTTCACGTCAAGGATGTTTATCTCCGGCAGAAGGATCTTATTCGAATTTTCGACGTGTCGCTTCTCCAGGACAAGCTGCTGGCCCCCATCCTGGGCATTCAGGACCCGAGGGCCGACAGGAGAATCAAATTTGTCGGAAGCACCCGGGGCGTCGCGGCATTGCAGAACATGGTCGACTCGAAGGAGTTTGCGGTGGCCTTTTCGCTATACCCCACCTCCCTCACCCAGGTGATGGCCGTGGCTGATTCCGGTCAGATCATGCCCCCTAAATCCACATGGTTCGAGCCGAAATTACTAAGTGGGCTTTTCGTCCATCTCCTGCACTAAGGCCAGAAAAGAACGGACAGGGAAGTTGACCGGCATGTGCCCTGCAGGCCCCGCCTTTAGGGCGGGGTCAAGGGGCACAATATAAGATAAAATTACCTTCCCGGGAAGCGCCGCCCTTTAGGGCGGGGAGCTTCACTTTTGGGACTACGGCTTTATTTTCTTGGCTTTCTCAATAAGATCGATAAGGGTCTCGATCCTTGTCTTGGCGGGAGGAGCCAGGAAGCGCTGCATTTCGTCAACGGAGAAATGATCGTTCAGAAATTGTACGATATCCGTCCTGAACTCCCAGCAAGGGATGATTCTTCTGCATGGAAGGGTATCGTTGACGGTACGACAGTATCGGAATGGAATCTCACCCCCGAGTTGGGGACAGTGAATCATCAGTGAATCATTGATTTCGATCATAGGCCAAACATATCCAAAAATAACATCCACCGCTACCTGCCGGCAGGCAGGCGTCCCTCCCCCATTAAACGATCGTATTAACATGGGGGAGGGCGAATCATTAATGTGGTTATATCGGTTTACCTTTTCTCATCATTTTTGGTTTTGGAAGACCTTCGATGGCTTTCAGGGACTTCCTCAGTTCTTCCTCGGGTAGCGGGTAGTCGGACAGCCTTCCAGTGAAATAGGCGTCATAGCCGCCTAAGTCCAGCAGTCCATGGCCCGAAAAACACATGACGATAACCTTCTCTTTGCCTTCTTCTTTGGCCTTCTTTGCTTCCTCAATCGCCACCGCAATGGCATGGTTGGTCTCCGGCGCTGGAATGCCCCCCTCGGTTCTCGCCCACAAGACTCCAGCCGCGTACGTCTCCAACTGGTTGTAGGCGCGGGGTTCAATGAGACCTTCAATGATCAATTGACTCACAAGCGGAGCGATTCCATGATACCGCAGACCTCCGGCATGGATCGGAGGGGGTATGAAGTTGTGTCCCAGGCTATGCATGGGAGCAAGGGGGATAATACCGGCTGTGTCGCCGTGATCGTAGACAAAAGGCCCCCTCGTCATCGTTGGACAGGACGTCGGCTCTGCCGGAATAATAGCGATGTCAGCGCCGTTGATCTTGTCCAACACAAAAGGAAAGGCAAGGCCTGAGAAATTGCTCCCTCCGCCTGCGCATCCGGTAACCACGTCAACCTTCTTTTCCCCGAACCGTTCCAGCTGTTTCTTGGTCTCGAGTCCGATCACGGTTTGATGCATCAGCACATGGTTCAAAACGCTTCCGAGAGAATATCTCGTATTTTTACTGGTGACAGCATCTTCAACAGCCTCACTGATGGCAATCCCGAGGCTTCCTGGAGAATCGGGATTTTCTTCCAGAATCTTTCTGCCTGCATTTGTGTCCTTGCTCGGGCTGGGCACGCAGGTTGCTCCCCAGGTGTTCATCATGAGGCGGCGATAAGGCTTCTGATCATAGCTGATCCTGACCATGTAGACCTTACACTCCAAGCCGAAGAGACAGCAGGCGAAGCTGAGGGCGCTTCCCCATTGCCCCGCTCCGGTCTCGGTTGCAATCCGTTTAATGCCAAAAACTTTGTTGTAATAGGCCTGAGGGATCGCTGTATTCGGTTTGTGGCTTCCCGGAGGACTCATTCCTTCATTCTTATAGTAAATCCTCGCTGGGGTGCCCAAAGCTTTTTCCAAGGCATATGCTCGTTGGAGAGGGGAGGGTCTCCAGATGAGAAGTTTCTCCAGTACCTCTTCTGGAATATCGATCCAGCGCTGCTGGCTCACCTCCTGTTCAATGAGGTTCATCGGGAAGACAGGAGCCAAGTCCTCGGGCCCGATGGGTTTGCCTGTCGCAGGGTGGATGATCGGCTGAAGCGGGGTCGGCAGATCGGCCTGGATATTGTACCACTGCCTTGGAACTTCGTCTTCTCTCAAGAATACTTTGAATGTTTTCATGTCTT